>BNJU01005485.1_pt1 | contig 140514 bp, 223 predicted proteins | sample 8539281 | NCBI WGS metagenome assembly BNJU01 (sample SAMD00202456, study PRJDB9452) | human saliva metagenome | isolation source: human saliva | place: Japan
CATCGGGCAGATCCGTATTCTTCGCCTTGGCGGAACTTCTTGCGGTTCTTGCCCTTGACGTGAACCGCCAGCTGAGCAGCGCACCGGCAATCACACCGATGAGCAGATCGACGGGATGAAAGCTGGGCAGCGGATTTGCAAAGGCAGTGCCGAACACGGCAAAAGCCGTTTGTCAGCTTGTCGATGAACTCCGTGCCGGGAGCGAGACGAAACACGGCGGCGATCTTATCTGCAAAGTAGAAGGCGAAGACATACGGAAGGTTCAGAAGGATGAGCTTCTTCACATCGGGTTTGTTCACAGCTCCACACCCCGATCCTTGGTCTTGACCTTGACCTTCTCTTTGTGCTGCGCCTTGCTCTGAGCTTTCTCCCGATCCAACTTGTGCCGGATGGACGGCTGTTCCTTCTGCATGACGGTTTTTGCGGAGAACTCCTTGAAGGCGGCGGTCATCACATCAACGTCCCGTCCCTTGAAGAAGACAAGATAGCTGGGCGGTTCAACGGAAATGTCCTTCTTGAGCGCAAAGTCCAGACCGTATTTATTGGCTGTTCGTTCAAAGGACTTGATGTTGCCGTCTGTCACTTCGATGTTGGAGATGGCGGCGTTCTGGCTCATCAGATGCTTGATGGACTGCTTGCCGCGATAGTTTTTGGCTGCTGCATCTGCTTCTGCGCCTTCTCAATCTCCTGCACGAACTTGTCCAGTGCCTTTTTCAGCACCTCGGCTGAGATTTTTCCGCCCCTTGATCGATGATTGCAACAACTTTGGTGTTGACTTCATCCTGCATTGCGGCGTTTACCTCCTTTCGTTGGAATGATTATGGGGACTGCTGCCGAAGCTAAGGCGGCACAATCCGACGATAGATGGTTTTCATTTACACTGTCCTCCTTTCCGAGCATTGCTCACGATGGTATTCATTAAAGAGTGTCTTCACAAAGGCTATAATCGTAGGTTTTCGGCTTCTTTGACCCTGCCGTTCTGTCCTGCCCGTAGAAATCATGGTTGACGAGGGCGGAGTAGTAATTGTCTATCGTCAGAGAGGCGTTATACAGAGCGGTCAACAGGTACGCCCGGATATTACGGATGTCTGACGGGTTCTTGTTCATTGCTTCCAGAACGTACTCTATGTGGCTGCTATTCAGCTTGAGAAAGCGGGACTTAACCACTTGCTGCGGCATATCCTCGCCATTGATACGGATGGTCGGAGCGGTAGAGCAGACGGCATCCAGCATGATGTCCATGATCTCCCGGAAGCGGTCTTTATCGAACTTCGGATCCTGACAGAGAATGTCGTAGTCAAGATTCTCTTTGATAATCTCTTCATACTCGCTTCGCTCATCCATCCTGTCCATCCCATCAAGATTGATGGATTGATAGTTCTTTGAGAGAGTATTTCTTTCTTGGGTAATTACTTGATCAGTATTTATTTGTGCGGACTTATCCCCGCGTGGATTATCCACATCTGGCTTCTCCACACATGGATTTTCCGTGTGTGGCATTTCCCGTTCTGGCGTGGACTCCTGCGGCTCTTCGTATATCTCAAAGATTGTGCTGCTCATCCTGCCTTTACCGTCTCTCTGCCGGTGCCGGACAAGGTAGCCGTGCTTTTCAAGCTCACGGAGCGCGGAGAGAATGGCATCCGGACCTTCCTTGCAGATTGCAGAAAGCCCCTTGGTCGAGAACTTCCAGCCATCATTGAACGAGAGCATCTTTGAGAGTAGCCCGACCGCCTTGAGTGACAGGCTCTTGTCTCGGAGGTGGAAGTTCGCCATGACGGTATAGCCACGATTCTTGTTTACGCGATAGAATGCCACAGAAATCACCTTGCCATCTTGGGAAGCAGTTCTTCGTCGCACTTTTTCTGGAACTTCACTCGGATGACATCCTTGCCCTTCGGCGTGAAGTAGGTCTGAGAACCGGTGTAGCAGTATGTCACAAAATCGCGGACGATGAACAGTCCGGCATTGCTGTCCTTGTTGTAGGGAAGAAGCTGACCGGAGGGAGATCGGAACAGGTACTTCTCCCTGAGAAGGAACTGGACGAACTTGCGCTCCGGGATTTTCAGTTCCTTCGCCGTCGTTCGGATATTGGTGCAGTCATCCGGATTGATGAAGGCGTCGTAGTAATCGGCTTTGGGCTTTGCCGTGTTCAGCTCACACTCAAGAGCCTTCACGCGATTCTTTTCCAGAATCAACGCTTGAGCGAACTCTACAATGATCGCTGGTTCCTTCTGAATACGTTTCAGAAGGGAGTCCGTCATGTAGCCGCCGGTTTTGCGGATGGTGGGAATGACCTCATGCGTGATCCAGCGTTTGAAGGCTTTGGCTTCGGGTAATTTGCTACACATAATCAGAGAATACAACCCCGATTCATTGATGAGGGTAATCGGCGTCCGTGTACGGTGAACGATTCGTTCACCGTTCTATCTTCTTCATCAACATGGTCTCGGATTGCTTTTTGGGGATTTGAATACCTTAGCACCAATGCGACATCCTTCCCGGCAAACCACAGTTCGTCACCGATGAGGATCGTCCGCACCTCACCGAACTGTTCGTTCTTGAAGATTTCAATTTTGTTATCCATGACTGGCTTCCTTTCCGGCATCAGATGTGCCACTTTGAATTTTTGAGGGTTGAAACAGGGATTGCAGCAGTAGGGACACTCTGCAAACACGCAGGACTGATATTTCCAGAAGGGACGGTGAAAGCGGCAAGTACGGCATTCCGGCATAATACCCTCGCAGCCACTATCGAAATGGGAATACGGCGTTTCCTGCATCAAGGCGTCAAATGCCTTGGCGGAATCTCTTGTGTTCATTGCCTTGACCTCCAATTTGACAAAAAATAAGCCCCGTTATTGTTCTGCTATGCGCAGTGCAATAACGGGGCTTTGCTATACTGAATTATTCTGTTGTATCAAGTCTATCAAGAAAACTTTTGATGAGCAGCGTGTGCTTCCAAGTTTTTCGTGTAATGTCGAAGCTGTACTGAGAAACGAGGAAATCTACGAGGCTGATCTTTGGTATAAGGAACTTTCCGGAGATATTGAATGATTTGAGCTTCTTGGCGTTGCACCAGCGATGAAGCGAAGTATCGCAGTAGCCGATTGCCTCAGCCACTTCAACGACGGTCAGCAGATCGCCGTACTGACAAAACTCGTCTTCCATATATTTTCGGAAGTTGGCTCGTTCCTCTTCGGACAGCTTCGTCAGCTCATTCCGATATGTGACACGCGAATTGTAATGACCTGACCGTTCTCGATACCAGCGATCCGGTGCGCGGTAGACCTCCGGGTGAAGCTCCCGGTCAATCAAATAGAAGATTATATCGTCGGTGCGGATTGTGTACCGGCGGGTTTTCTTGCCCGTATCTTTGCATGGGACTAAACCGTTTTGCAGAAGGTGCAGAGCGGTTGCTTTGCTGATATGGGCGATTTGGTAGAACTGATCCTTCGAGACCGTCTCAGGGTATTTGCGACGGATGGATTCGTAATATTTCATGCTTTCAGTCATGCGGATAACCACCTTGATTTTGATGTTCGGTATCGGTAGGTATCATCTGCATTGGACTGTGATTTCTCCCCGAGTTCTCCCCATCTTCTCCCCAACGGGCTTTTTTCTCCCCAAAACCAGATTTCTTTCGAACTCCTTGCTCTGTCTGGGCTTTCGGGATTTTCAACCTTCAAGGGCGGAAAAATGCTGATTTTTCAAGGGTTTGCAAACTCTCGCATTGTCCGTGAGTTTCCGCCGTTTTCCTTCAAAGTCCGGATAGCGACTCTGACTCGAAATCAGGTTGTCACTTTTTCGTGGCACGAGAGTTCGAATCTCTTCGCCTCCGTGAAAAGAACTGTAGTAGTAACAGTTTCAACAAAGGGAGTATGTAACTCATAGTAAGTCACATACTCCCTTTATTTTTCTTATTATATTAGACACTTTATACTCATACCTATATCTTAGCTTTGTGATTATTTAAGTAAAATATCCCGAAAGCTGTAATTGTCCTTACCTCCAATTTTAACAGTTATACTATCCTTTTTTCCCTAAATCCTTCCCGGGGAAAAAAATAAGTGTCATACCTTCATCCGTAAACATTGTATTGGCAAACCGTTTCTTTTCCTGTATCATCATCTACCAGAATAAAAAGCTTCGTGAAAAGCATCCTTATCATTGGGGTTTGATAGATATAAAACTATAGAATTTGGGTAAATCTCACTTTTATCAATTTTTGCAGTATAAATATCATAGCTGATATCGTAATTTAAAGTAATTGTTTTTGGAGAAACCTTGGTTGGTGAGTATAAATATTCATATCCGTCAAAAAAATTATACTAATCGGAAAATTTTTTCCTCCAATGTATTCAATTCCATTACAAGATTTCCATCTTCAAAATTATATGCAACTAAATTTTGTACTGAAATATCCAGCTGATGATCTTCTCCTTCAATTTTAATTATCTTCCCATTAGTAGTGTCCTTTTTTTCTAAATGTAAGATAATGCATCGGTGTCATATCTATGTCTGAAACAAGTTCAAGACAAACTCCATCCTTTATTGTTCCTTGAGATAAACTATTATCCACGCTGACAGGAATATTATCAGTATTCGCCTCTACGGTACTTTTCATTTTCTTTTTCAACTATAGATGTTTCTTCAGAATTCATATTACCCGAATCTTGTTTAACACTTACACTGCAACCAACAAGTATAGCTGTTATTGTAACTAAGCTTACTATATATTTTTTTATAATTTTAATACTGATATTTAACTTTAATTTGTTCCAATTTTTTTATATCTCATAGGATTTAACTTATTCATAGCTCACACCATCCTTTAATACTTATATATTTATCACTTCTTATATACAACAATATTACTCTATACGAAAAATGCAATAAGTTGTATGGTTAATTGTAATAAAATGTTCTAAATCGATTCCCAAATCTACATTTGTTCACGAATAATATGTCCCTACCTCTACCCCGTTTATCTCCCCCAGTTCAATATCTAAAAAGATCAAATCATATGGGCTCTCTTCTATATTTTCTAATAATGCTTCTCCGCTATAAAATGTATCTATGATTATATCTCCAAATATTAAACTATCCTTCATGTCTATAACCATTGTCTTTAGTTCACTACACACGTCCTCTACATCATCACAAATGGCAATTTTAAACATAGTATATTCCTCATAATAGTTAACATTATATAAACATATCGTTGAGCAAATATATTATATCAAATATTTATAAGCATAGGCAATATACCCATATTTTTGTCATAATATTATCTAAATTATATAAGTAATTTGCATATTTAGTTGTGTTTTTTATTTTTGCAAAAATCATCATGTTAGTAAATAAAAATATCCTGTAAAAGTTACTTAGTTAAAAAAACTTGTACTTTACAGGATACTTTTATTTTGTTCTGAAGAAATTACAATAATTTCCCACTTACAGTGCAATTAATATAAATCATTTTTACCCATATACTGAGTAGCTATTCTGTTTTTCCGGATGAACATCACTCATATATATTACCATCAAGAATATCCATTCCAAAGGTTTCATCATAATATATATAATATCTGCAATCCATTTGCTCTTTATAAGTCTTGCGATAGGGAAGCCGTAGCGATCATATATTCCTCTGACAAGTTTGTGGAAGCGTGGAGTTTTTTTCCTCTAGGATCTGTTCAAAGGCATTTGCTATACATAGCTGTCTGTTTCACAATGACCTCGTGTCCATGGCGAATTCCTTTTTCGTATCGGCTTTACAATCTTTTTATGTCCACCTGCCGCTACAGTACAAAAGATAATGCTCATCATATTCAATATTTTGAGGTGCTTCCTTTAGAGACAATGTCCAATCTGCAGTTTCGGTCCATGCCTTTATAACAGAATCCGGTGCCTGACCGAAAATCAGCAGTATTCCTATTATTATTCCAAGTAATGGAAACATAAAGATAATTGCATATATAGGCCAAAGTTTTGAATTTGACAGTATTTTATCTGCAAAATTTAAAAGCGGATTGCTTTTGTATTTTTTTGTTCTCTCCATTTCATATTCCTGCCATTCATGTACCTTTGAAATCACAGTTCTTGCAACAATGCAGATAATACAAACAGGGTAAACAAGGAGGTATAAATCAAGCCATTTGTCACCCGATAAATCGCCTTTAAAAACCTGTACCGTAAATACAAGCACTTCAATTACCCAAAGATACATTGCAGACATTGAAATAATTGCCATCAAAGGCGGTATTTTCTTTAAAGGCCTGACTCTCAGATAAAAGTACCCTGCAATACCGATTGTAAAAATAAAAACAATTGTGGGTGCCGCTTCTGAAAAAATCGGTGTATGCATTTCCAGATTCTTTAGCTGTACACTCCAGTCAGAATCTGTGACATATTTTCCTTCTGTAAGGTACAAAAATTCCAATATCAAGCCATACCATATAGCCACCTGATCAAATCTGATAAAAGGTTTTAAAAGATGCTTATTTGCCTCCAGATATAAAAGTATAATATGATACCCCGTCAAAACTATCGGGATACACCAATATTATAGATACAAAGAAACTCCACATAATTAAGCCCTGTATAAATTCCTGTAAACTAAAGCCTATTTAAAACCATAGACATATGATCTTAAAGACTCCGCCAACTGATACATTACAAAAAGTATCATTGCGATTATGTAACTTATACCCATGCTTGATATTAACGAAATTCTAAAAGATATTTTTTCATATATCTATAACCTTTCTGTTATTACAGCCTATATAGTGTCTTGCATTTAATCGCATCTTCCTATAATTGTTCCGCCACCAAGTACGAGTCCGCTCTCATCATACAGTACAACAGCCTGTCCCGGTGTGATTGCTCTTACCTTTTCATCAAAGTCGATCCTTATCCTGTCTTCTCCGAGTATCTTGACTGTGCAGTGTTCGCCCTTATGTGAATATCTTATTTTTCCTACAGCTCTCATGCCGTCATAAAACTTCTCAACTGCCATTGCATTGAGATTGTATGCTTCCAGACTGTATCCGAAAACATCATCATTTTCACCTATTACAACTTCATTTGTCTCAGGTCTTATCTCGGTAACAAATATAGGATGCCCCAGCGCTATACCAAGTCCTTTTCTCTGTCCGATTGTATAGTGAAGTATTCCCTTATGCTTTCCAAGAATCTCTCCGTCAGCTGTCACAAAGTTTCCCTCAGGCATCTTTTTTCCTATTTCGTTTTCTACAAATGAGGCATAATCATTGTCCGAAACAAAGCAGATCTCCTGACTGTCGGGCTTATTTGCCACTCTGAGATTGAACTCTTTTGCAATCTCTCTTATCTCATCCTTTTCATAATCTCCCACCGGCATCAATGTTCTTGAAAGCTGCTCCTGTGTAAGATTATAAAGTGCATAGGTCTGATCCTTGGCACTTGTTTTTGATGTTCTGAGTGCATATCTTCCGTTTTCAAGCTTTTCTATTCTTGCATAATGCCCTGTAGCAATATAATCCGCCCCAAGCATCATACTTCTCTCTAAAAGAGATTCCCATTTTACATATCTGTTGCAGGCTATACATGGATTAGGTGTCCTTGCCCGCACATATTCATTTACAAAATAATCTATTACCTTATCTTTGAATTCATCTCTGAAATTCATTACATAATAAGGTATGCCGATATCTCTTGCCACCCTTCTGGCATCATCTACAGCAGACAGACCACAGCATCCTCCGCTGCCTGACATATCCTCTTCATCTTCACTTTGCCATATCTGCATGGTCACACCTGTGACATCATATCCGGCTTCTTTTAAAAGATAGGCTGCCACTGAGGAGTCTACTCCACCGGACATACCTACCACTACTTTTTCTTTTTCCATATATTCTCCATTTTTAGAATTCCATGACAGACAGTATATCATATACTTATTTGAATTGTATTATACTATAAAGTTTTTCGGATCAAGACAATGCCAAATCTCTGACCATATTTCTTTTTCATATATCCTGTCAATATCTTCTTTTGTATATAAAGTAATCTGCTTCACCGTGAAAAATATCATCCGGAAACAGTTTAAAATATTCATGTAAAAAAATTTAAATACATAAAGGCCCTATCTCCGTCCCTTCAATATATATGTATTCAAAATAATCTGTTTTGTTTCCCTGAAGAATCCTCAACTGTACAGCAAATATGAACTGTCATCTTTTATTATATGAACATACATAACTGCCCATGAAGAAGCATCATCCAAATACCATCTTCCATCATCATCATAATCGGGTTTATTTACGGAAAACATATAATAATCACCATGATCACTCAAATATTCATTGGTAAATCCTCGTGACATCAGTATGTTTACAATATCTTTTATATCTCTACAACAATTATCACCTTTTCTTCTTAAAAATTTGTACATCTCCTGCCATGGTACCTACTAAAAATCTATCCCTTTCTATTCTTAAATATCCATTTTTCGTTTTTGTTCTCATTATCAAATATTTCATCAATCTGTGCTTTTGTAAAGAAACAACCGTTATCAATATAAAAAATATCCTCCGAAACTTATTTAGATAGTTATATACTATTTCAAGCACCTGCATCTCTTTTTCCGATAAGATCGGTAATCCTAAAATATGTCTCAAAAGCCCATCTGTTTTATTTCATCTGTAGGGATATCTGTCATCTCAGTGTTACAATATATTTCAATCACTTTGTCATCGTCATAATTAAAATAATCGTCTCTATTAAATTTTTTTCATATAATATATTATAACTTTCTCTTTTAACGGTAACAGTATTTCTTCTATTCATTTTTGCTCAATGTTTGTGTCATTCTGTAAGGAATACCCTGCTTTTGATTGAAGTCTTTTTCCGATTATTCTTCCCTCATATCTAAGTTCGACACCTTCTGTAATATTTTTTAGAGTACAATGTCTTTAGCATACCATTCATAAAAAGCCCCTGATTGTCTCAAGACATATATTTATATAATAATCAATACTTTCTATGCTGTATGGTGATTTATATATCCAATTTCTTATCAGGTTTTCCGTTATAAATACCGTCTATCATCACTTTATTATAGTATCTTCCATTGTCCACATAAAAGATATCATTTGGATTCTCCTCTAAATATCTGTGCAACAATTCAAGAATAATCAGTTCTTTTCCCGTATATATTTGAAAAAAACGATAATATGTTTCAAGCCCAAGTTCATTTGCTCTTTCGGTAGGTATTTCGATATTTCTTTTGATAGATGTACACTCTATCATATGCTCTGCATCCTCAAAAGAATAAAAATATCATTCTCCTCTTTCATATATGATATACTATACTCTTCCTTTAGAAATAGAAAATCTCATACTATAGCCCATATCTATAAGGATATGATACTAATATATATGCTGTCTGCATCTTATTGACACCGGCTTTTCCCCAGTATTCTACCCTTCAAATCTCATAATCACCTCTATATTATTGCTCATTCGGATCTGTATATATCCATTCGGCAGTCCACTCTTTTTATTATAAATCCTGTCTATATCAGCTTTTGTATAAAAAAATGTTTATCCTTTGAATCACAGTTCCAAAGTACATCTTCAGGTACAAGCTTTAAAATATTCATGAAAAAAATTTAAACAGCATAAAATGATCTGCCCGATATTTTTTCAAAATCAAAATAATCTTTATAACCTTTAAACCTTTCCGGAAAATCCTTTATTCTCTCATTAGACCACCAATCATCTGATGGTATTAAATCTACATTTGCAAGAATACTGTCGGACTTATCCTTCAAATAATCTGGTAGGTCATCATCAAACATTGGTTTATTTATTGAAAGACTATAATAACTTCCATTGTCATATGCTCCACAGTTCGTATAGCCTCTTGACATAAATATATTTATTATATTTTTACATCCCTGAATATTTCCTTCTCCGTTTTTCTTAAAAATATCAACACTCCAACCCATATATCACCTCTATTTAAATTATAGGATTTTTATACAATACTCATATTATACTTGTCAATTCAAATTCAATCATTTACTATTTTTATTGTTATATATTTATACTGTATGGCAGAAAAACTCTGCCATACCTCTAATAAAGAACAGGAGTACTATGATATATATGGACAACGCCTCTACCACTGTGGTGGATAAGGTGGCTTTTGATATAGCAAAAAAATATTTGTTTGAAAACTATGCAAATCCTTCATCAAGCTATTCTATGGCAAATGATGTAAAGGCTGATATGGAAGATGCCAGAGAGATGATAGCCGATATCCTCGGTGCAAGATATAATGAAATCTATTTTACCTCAGGCGGCAGTGAAGCAAATAACTGGGCTATTCTAAAGTCTTGTGAACTTACGGAAAATAAGGGAAAGCATATCATCAGTTCAAAGATCGAGCATCACTCTGTACTGCATACACTCTCTTACCTTGAAAAAAAAGGATATGAAGTCACTTATCTAAGTACTGATGAAAAAGGGCTTATTGATATAAATGAGCTTAAGTCTGCTATCCGAGAGATACAGTCCTTATAAGCATAATGTTTGCAAACAATGAAATAGGCACTATAGAGCCGATTAAAGAAATCGGAAAGCTTGCCCGTGAGCACAATATTTTATTTCATACCGATGCTGTACAGGCTGTAGGACACCTTCCTATTGATGTAAATGAGCTGAATATTGATTTACTCAGTGCAAGCGGACATAAATTCCACTCACCGAAGGGTGTAGGATTCTTATATATAAGAAGCGGTATTAAGCTTACATCTTTAATACATGGCGGCAGTCAGGAAAGAAATCGCAGAGCGGGTACACAAAACACCTTCGGTATAATCGCTATGGCAAATGCTTTGAAAAATTCCTATGAAACTTTGGATAAAGACAGTTTATATGTAAAATCTCTAAGAGATAGGCTAGTTTCTTTGATACTTGAAAATATAGAAGGCTCTCATATAAACGGTGATATGGATAACAGACTTTTTAACAATATAAATATCTACTTTGAAAATATAAGCGGTGAACTGCTCTTAATTTTATTAAATCAAAACGGTATATGTGCTTCTCTTGGCTCAGCCTGTACCACCGGCAGTATAGATCCTTCACATGTAATTATGGCAATCTTCAAATGATAAAAAGAGCCTCATCCTCCTTGCGACTTACATTAAGCAAGTACAATACGGAAGATGAGGTCAAATAAAACCTTTGAAATATTAAAAGCGAGTATAGAAAAAGCTTAGGATCTAGATTTTAACTGTATAATCCTGTGATTTGAACTCAACTCACAGGATTATATTATAAAACTATTATTTGTTTTCGCAAACCTCTTTTACTGTCTTTATAAGTCTTTTCCATTAAATTTACTCTGTTTAAAACAGTTATAAGATAATATCCGTCCACCAAATCATAGATTTCATTTGCTATCTCTTTTGACATAGAAAGTGCAATCTCTTCCGCTTCTTCTCTTTCCTTGCCTATATACTTTTCCACTATATCATCGGTAATATATATGCCGTTTACTTCACTTTGCATATATCTCGCATTTCTCTCACTTACTATAGGAATAATTCCGCCCATTATCTTAACATCCAGATTTTCTCTGGCCTCTTTAAGATTATCAATGGCTCTCTGTGTCAAAACCGGCTGAGTAAAGAGTACCTTTACACCGTTTTCCTGTTTTCTTTTTGCTTTTCTAAGCTCCGCACTGAAGTTCTTGGCATTTACATTCAATGCACCGCAGATATTCATAGGACTTTCAAAAACTTCATCATTCAAGATTTGATAAAGTTTGCAAACTTCACTGAATTAAACTCAAATACAGATCTTATCTCATCTCTTTGAGCATTCGGTATCGGATCTCCTGTGATTACAAGTACATTGTCAACTCCCATTGCACTTGCACCAAGTAATAGGCCTTTAGCAGCATTTACATTTCTGTCTCTGCAAGTCATATGCGGAAGCACATCAAAGTCAAGTTCATTTCTTACTTTACAAGCAAGCAAACAGCTGTCCATTCTTGCTCTTGCTATAGGATTATCCGCTATAGTTACTATATCCGCACCTGCCGACTTTAATTTAGCCGCATTGTCTATAAACTTGGCAATATTGGTATCTATCGGTGAGTCAAGTTCTACGGCTATAGGCTTTTGTCCGGATATAAGCTTTTGCTCAAATCTGTTTAATCTTATTTTCTGTGAAATATTCTTTTTCTTTCTTTACGGATTTTTCTCGGCTTTATAAGCATTCCGCTCATACTCTTTTTAAAAGCTCTATATGTTTCGGAGTTGTTCCGCAGCATCCTCCGACCACGTTTACACCCATATCAAGAATATCTTCTATCTGAGCCGCAAAATAATTTGCCAATGATCCGTAGTATATTTTATTGTCTCTTACTATAGGATATCCGGCATTCGGCATAGCTGCAAGGTATAGTCCTTCAGTGTCCACATCCTTTAAAAGCTTTGCCATATGATTTGCACCGGAAACACAGTTAAGTCCCACTCCGTCAAAGAAACCTGACTCACAGATTTCTTTAAACATTGTTTTATAATAATAACCTTCACTTGAATAACCGTCAGGCATTACTGCAAAGGATGCTATAATAAAAGCTTCCGGTGATTTTTCCTTAATGTACTCACCTATAGATTTCAAACCGATGGTGCTGTTTCTTGTCTCGAAGTAAAAGTTATTTATCCCTTTTTCAAGGAAAATATCCGCAATGATCTTGTATTCCTCAAATGCCGCGCTGTTGCTGTCGGCATTTATTGAAGCCATATCCGCAAATACATATGCTCTGGATTTTGCAACCTCAAGCGCTATGTCTATACCTGCAACTATTACCTTTTTTTGCAGCTCTCTGTCACCTGAGAATGCATCTATACCTGTAGAAAAGGTATTTGTGAGTATCGCCTTTGCTCCCGCTTCGATATATTCATTATGTATACCCTTTATAAGCTCAGGATTTTTTATATTTGCAAGTTCGCATCCGATACCGTCATCTGTAAGTTCATCATAGTATGTTCCCATTGCTCCGTCAAAGAGCAAAACATTATTCTTTAAATAATCTCTAATATTTTCCATAATTTATCATCCTAAAACTGTCTTTGCAATGTCAACTGAACTTCTGGCATCAGGTGCATAGAAATCCGCACCCATCTCGTCGGCATACTCTTTTGTAAGTACGGCACCGCCTACCCATACTTTGCAATCATTTGACACTTTTCTAATCTCTTCAATAGTCTTTTTCATCGCAGGTAATGTTGTGGTCATAAGCGCTGATAGTCCTACAAGCTTTACATCCTCTCTTATAACCGTATCCACAACTTTTTGAATATCCACATCTCTTCCTAGGTCAATCATTCTGTAACCGTAGTTTTCAAGGATTACCTTTACTATATTCTTTCCGATATCGTGTATATCGCCCTTTACGGTACATACAACTATCTTACCCTTGCTGACATTGTGCTCACCCTTGTTTGCTATTCTTTCTTTGATAAGCTCAAAGGCGGAGCTTGCGGCATTGGCGGCATTTATAAGCTGTGGGAGGAATATCACCTGCTTTTCATATAGATCTCCCACCGTATCAAGTGCCGGAATAAGGTATTCATTTATTATTTCAAGCTCTCCTTTTGTCTCCAAAAGCTTCTTTGCATTATTGTAGGTCTCTTCCTTAAGTCCTTTTAATATTGCATCCTGCACAACTTCTTTTGTAACTTCACCATTGTCCGATACCGCTACCACCTTGGTTTCAGCCTTTACAGTCGCAAATCTCTCAATATATTTTACGGAGTCCTTGTCCTCACCTGAAAGCACCTTGAATGAATATATTGCATTCATAATGCCTTCAATATTAGGATTTACTATTGGCAGATCAAGACCTGCATACATTGCCTGTATAAGGAAAGTTTCTCCGTAATATGGCTTCTTGCAGGAAGTCCGAAAGAAATATTGCTGACACCGAGGGTTGTATGAAGTCCAAGCTCCTTTGTTACCCTTCTTACAGCCTCAAGTGTTTCTTTTGCCTGATCCTGCTGTGCCGAAACTGTAAGTGTAAGGCAGTCGATAATAACATCCTCTTCCTTTAAGCCATACTCAAGTGCCTTATCAAGTATATGCTTTGCATTGTCAAATCTTTCCTGTGCTGTTGTAGGTATACCGTTCTCATTTAGAGCCAGTCCTATAACTGCCGCACCATATTTTTTTAACAATAGGAAGTATGAGATCAAGTCTTTCATCCTCGGCATTTACAGAGTTTACTATCGCTCTACCGTTGTATACACGAAGTCCGGCTTCTATTGCCTCAGGATTTGATGAATCTATCTGTAACGGAATATTAACCACAGATTGTACCGCCTTTACGGCCTCTATCATAAGTGCAACTTCATCACCGCCCGGAACACCTACATTTATATCAAGTATATCAGCACCCGATTCCTCTTCCTCTATTGCAACCTTGCATATATACTCCATCTCATGGTTTAAGAGTGCTTCCTGGAATCTTTTCTTTCCGGTAGGATTTAATCTCTCACCTACAACTCTTACGCCGTTCAGCTCCACCATCTCATTTCCGGAGCATATACCTGTCTTTGCCTTTGCAGGCTTTATCTCGGAAAACTCTCTGTTTTCAAACTCTGTTTTTAACTCGCTGATAAATTCCGGTGATGTACCGCAACATCCTCCTGCGTACTCTATTCCTATTTCTCCAAATTCTGCCATCAACTTTGCAAAATCTGTTGCAAGCAGATCGTATTCGCCTGTTGAAGGATTTGGAAGTCCTGCATTAGGCTTTATTATTATAGGCAGATTAGTCCATTCTTTAAGCTTCTTTTGCAAGCGGCAGTATTTCCTTCGGTCCAAGAGAGCAGTTAAAACCTATCGCATCCACTCCAAGTCCCTCAAGTGTTACCGCCATAGATTCTATCTTTGTTCCGGTAAAAGTTCTTCCTGTGGTTTCATATGTCATTGTGACCCATACAGGGAGCTTTGTATTTTCTTTTGCCGCAAGTACACCCGCTCTTACATCATAAAGATCTGTAAATGTCTCAAATATGATAGCATCGGCTCCGTATTTTTCACCTGCAACTACCATTTCTTTATAAATTTCGTAGGCATCCTCAAATCTCAGTACGCCAAGCGGCTCCAAAAAGCTCTCCCTATAGGTCCGATATCAAGAGCTATCTTTACATCTTTTTTACTCTCCGCTATTGCTTCCTTTGCGGACTGAATTGCAGTCTTTACGGCCGTATCCACATCTATCTTGCAACCTTCAAGCTTATGCGCATTTGCCCCGAATGTATTTGTATATATTACATTACTTCCTGATTCTATATAATTTTAAATGTATATTTTTTTACTATATCCGGATTGTCAAATCCGAAAACCTCAGGATGTTCTCCGGCCTTCATACCGGCGGCCTGAAGCATTGTTCCCATTGCACCGTCAAGTATCAATAATTTATGCATAACATCTGACTCCTATCTTTCTATATCTGCAGGATTTTTAAAAGATTACATCCTGCGCAGGTCTTTTTAAGTGTCTCCAGTTTTTGATCACTGACACCTATTATAGCTGTCACCGACTTTCTCGGTAACATTATTCCGCTGTCACTGACATTTACTCCTATTCTTCTTGTTGCATTGACAACATTTACAAACTGTCTTTGTATTGATATAGGTAAATCACCATATCCCGGTGAAAACCTGAATGTCAGATAATTGTTTTCCTTTAAATACTGCTCTCTAAAGCCTGCTTCTATGCTGTCACAAACAGCTTCTATAAGTGTCGAACCGCATGAGTCCATAATAAGTGCATTTGCTACATTCTTAAGTTCTTCTTTTCTTATGGCATTGTCAACTCCGACTCCTATTGTTGCCGCCATTAAAATAAGCTTATGGCAATCTTTTATATGCTTTTTGATACTGTTTCCCACAAAAAAGTCAAGCTCCGCCGGAAATTCTCCCTTGTTTTCAAGATCCCATTCTCTGAAAACAAAGTTCGGCTTTGCCACGGCATTTATTTTATCCATGCACTCGAGCACCTGTGCATGCAGGTTTTCATCTATTTCTTTACCGTTGTGCTGAAGATACCTAAGTACCTCCGACTCATCATCCGGTGTAAGTTTTACATCTAAATTGAACATTTCTCTACTTCCTAACATATATATTAAAAGTCTGTCGACTTGTTTCGTTTTACTATAGTAAGATAATTTATAAAAAAAGTAAAGTTTTTACATTATACATATATCTTATAACCTGTTATGCATGATATATAGTATATACTCTTTGATGTAAGAAAATTTTAAGTGGCATTTTTCTTTATATATGTTAGAATATCATATGTAAATTCTGTATTTACATATGTTTTGGGGATGTACCGGTTTCGACAGGGAACATGCAGCTGGTGAAGCTATTCGTATGCAATGCGTTAAATGGCAAAATTAAATATAAACGCTGAAGAAAATTTAGCATACGCTGCCTAAGGCAGTTGCAGACCTATAAGCACTCACACTTATAGAATCTGTATCGACTTATGTGAGAAACCTTATATACAAAGCTTTGAGTATATAGATGTATCATGAAGCTACTCTTTACTACAGTTTGTTGTTTGACTGTTTTAAAGGGGAATTTTTGACAAGCAACTATAATAGTAGAAGAACAGGGAATTGTTTTTTGGACACGGGTTCAACTCCCGTCATCTCCATCTTAGAAAGTCTTGATTTTCAAGGCTTTTTTTATTTCAATTTTATTTCAACATCTTTGCAATCGAACTTTTGTTTGCATTTTAATCGAACATATGTTAGGATAGTAGTAGAATTATATCTGAAAAACAAAGGAGATTCGATGGATACATTAACACAAAAACAGGAAGAAATATATAATGTTATCAAGGATTCTATCTTAAGTAAGGGATATCCGCCGTCTGTTCGTGAAATCGGAGAACTTGTGGGACTGAAGTCCACATCTTCAGTACATGCCCATTTAAACACTCTTGAGAAGAAGGGATTTATAAGAAAGGACCCTACTAAACCGAGAACCATAGAAATTACAGATGATACTTTCAATCTGACACGTAGAGAAGTGGTCAATGTGCCGATGGTAGGTACTGTTGCCGCAGGTATGCCTATACTGGCAACAGAAAATATTACGGACTATTTCCCTATTCCAAGTGAATTTCTGCCAAATACCGATATATTTATGCTGAGAGTCAAAGGTGAATCTATGATCAATGTCGGCATACATGATGGCGATCAGATTATTGTATCCAAGCAAAATACGGCAAAAAACGGCGATATTATCGTAGCTTTGGTTGAGGATTCAGCTACTGTAAAGACATTCTATAAAGAGAAAAATTTCTATCGACTCCAACCTGAGAACGATTCTATGGAACCTATTTTGGTAAAAGAGGTTACTATTCTCGGAAAGGTTATCGGATTGTTCAGATTTATGTAAAAAATGGCTGCTACATATGTAGCAGCCATTAAAAATATTAAGTTCAGATTATCTTGATCCTGCTTCTTTAACCTTAGCAGCCTTACCGACTCTGTCACGAAGATAATATAATTTAGCTCTTCTAACTTTACCTTTTCTTACAACTTCTACTCTGTCAACAGATGGAGAGTGTAATGGCCAAGTCTTCTCAACACCGATACCGTTTGAGTTCTTTCTAACTGTGAAAGTCTCTCTTGCACCACCGTTTTGTCTCTTGAGAACTGTACCCTCAAAAATCTGGATTCTCTCTCTGTTACCCTCGCGGATCTTGTTGTGTACTCTTACTGTATCACCTACACTAAAGTCATCAACACTTGCCTTAAGCTGTTCTGCCTCAATACTTCTTATTAAATCGTTCATGTGAAACCTCCTATTATTTTGATGTTCTTAAAATTTCTTCCAGAGGACCATCGCCTTATTCACAACTACAGTATTGTATCATATGTTCTTTTTACAAAGCAATAGATATTCTCTCTCAAATATTTTTAAATAATCATCTGTTTAGTTTATTTATTATATAGGATGGATAATATAACCCTTCTCATACTGTATTGGTTTTATTATTACATTATTCTTTATAAAAACTTTACAATTGTATTTATAGTATTTACTATGTCATATTTTTTTGTTAAAAATCTTCTCGAATTTAACAAAATGGTACATGTATGTTTGATTTCTCTAACAGGCTTACATGTAAAAATACCATTATTTTTGAAAGGAGTATTTTTATGAGTACTTTACAAAGTAAAAAAATATTGTCACATGTATAATTTTATCTATCGTAACATGTGGTATCTATGGGATTTATTGGCTTTATTGCATCGCAACTGATATCAATGCAATATCAGACGATCCTAATGCAATGTCACCTGTACTTGTTATTGTTCTCAGTTTTGTTACTTGCGGACTTTTCTTCTTATACTGGGTGTATAAATCAGGTACTATTTTGGATCAGAAGATGGTAGAGACAGGAAGAACAGCAGAAAGCCGTCCTATTCTTTATGTTGTACTTGCGTTCTTCGGTCTTGCAATTGTAACATATGCTTTAATGCAGGATACTATCAATAAGCTTGCAGAAAGTGACAGCAACAAGTCTCCATTCTAATATGCAAGACAGAATTAAAAGAGTAATAAAAAATACCATTGCAATTTCTTGCCTTGGTATTTTTTTATATATACTGTATTTTGTTCATATTCGTATCCCATGCGCGTTTAAGACTATAACTCATTTGGATTGTCCAAGCTGTGGGGTCAGCAGAATGTGTGTATCACTTTCTCATGGTGATATAAGGTCCGCTTTTTACTATAATCAGATACTTGTATTTCTTTTTTTCCTTTAATCGTAATCTACTATATTTTTTTATCAATTACGATATATAAAAACCGGGCAAAGAAAAAAATAAGTAAATTTGAAAACAATATCATGATTGTTATCATTGTTATATTATTAATATATGGAGTAATAAGGAACCTTCCTTTTTATCCGTACAGACTACCATAAAAAGTCGGGAAAACCCGACTTTTTTATATTTCACCGTCTCTGAACTTTTGAATCATTTCATGCCCTACACTTATATGAAAAGGCAGTACAGGTACATCTTCCCTCTCAAACCACCTTGCTTCGGATAACTCTTCTTCCTGCAATGTGATTTTGTCATCTCCGTCCAAATCCGCAATAAATGCAAGCATCATGGTATCTGAAAACGACCACGGTTGTGATTTATAAGGTCTTATATTTTTTACCTTAAGTCCCGACCTCTTCCTTTACCTCTCTTGCAACAGCTTCTTCAAGTGTTTCACCTACTTCAACAAAGCCTGCAACTAATGCATAATATTTATAAGTACCTTTTGCATTCTTTGTAAGAAGCAGTTTGTTTCCGTTTCTGATCGCTACTATAACTGCAGGAGATATCTTAGGGTATTCTATATTCTTACACTTCGGGCAAATCAATGCTCTTTCAGTGGAGGATTTTTTTCAGTCTTTGTACCGCAGTATCCGCAATATTTTCTGCTCTGCATCCATCTGTATACCTGTGATGCACTTACACTTGCAAAAGCCTGATAACGAGGCTCAAACTCACGCAAAAGCTTGTATTCCCTCCATATAGAATCCGCCAAACTCAGGAATACTTATATCATCTACCAGATAAAAATTCCTCATCATCTACAGAGTTTACATAGTAGGATTTTTCATATATTTTTCATCTTCGTCTTCCAAATCTTCAAATCTCGGAATACTCAATGCTCCTGTCAATGCATCCTTTATAAGCATTATCTTTATTGTACTCAAAATGTAAAACAAATGATTTTTTTATTATTTTTCCTTTGTGGCTTTCTTTTCTCCTATATTCAGGATAAAAATACTTTTCGGATATATTTCCTGTATCATACTACTCTTTCTTTTACTGCTTAAATCTATAACTCCTGATAATTATACTTTTGTAACAGCTCGTATCTCATATCCCATAACTTCTGTGAAAGGTCCACATATGTCTCATGAGGATATGCAAGTCTCTTTGACTCATCCCAAAGGGTATCAAGCTCTTTTTTACAAAATTCTCTTATTTCCATTACTGAAGGAGATTTGTATACACATTCACCTTTTTTAAATATCGGTACCAAAAGTTCCTTAGTCTCAAATGAACCTGCATTAAGCTTTGTTCTCTTCCATGTCTCAACCGGATCAAAGAGCATAAGTGACTCGTCTGTAGACAGATTCTCCTCTTCCAAACAGATATAATCGGCTATTATCTTGCCTGTCTTTTTATTGTAAATTCTATATATTTTCTTATTTCCCGGATTTGTTATCTTCTCGGCATTCTCTGACAGTTTTATCTTAGGAATAAACTCTCCTGTTTTTTCATTCATAACTGCCGCAAGCTTATATACTCCTCCAAATGCCGGACAATCCTTTGATGTAATAAGGTTGGTACCTACACCCCATCTGTTGATTGTGGCACCCTGCAATTTCAATGAAGATATAATATTCTCATCCAAATCATTTGAAGCCGATATAACTGCATCACTAAAGCCTGCTTCATCAAGCATCTCCTTGGCTCTCTTTGAAAGGTATGCAAGGTCTCCGCTGTCAAGTCTGATACCGTAATTCTTTAGAGGTATACCGGCAGCCCTCATCTCCTTAAATACAGTTATAGCATTCGGTACACCTGATTTTAGGGTATCATATGTATCTACCAAAAGTGTACATGCTGTCGGGAAAGTCTTTGCATAGGTTCTGAATGCTGAAAGCTCATCAGGAAAACTCATTATCCAGCTGTGAGCATGTGTTCCAAGTATCGGTACGTCAAACATTCTTCCGCAGAGCACATTACTTGTTCCTACACAACCTCCTATCACAGCCGCTCTTGCGCCGTAGATACCTGCATCAGGTCCCTGTGCCCTTCTGAGTCCGAACTCCATTACTCCGTCACCGTCTGCGGCCAAAACCACTCTGGCGGCCTTTTGTTGCTATAAGTGACTGGTGATTTATGATATTTAAAAGTGCCGTCTCTATAAGCTGTGCCTGCATTATAGGTGCAATGACCTTTACAAGCGGTTCTCTTGGGAATATAACACTTCCCTCAGGTATAGCATAGATATCACCTGTAAATTTAAAATCTCTGAGATACTCAAAGAAATCATCTCTAAAAAGCTTTGTCTTTCTGAGATATTCAATATCTTCATCGTCAAAATGCAAATTTTCAATATAATCTATCACCTGATCAAGTCCTGCACAGATAGCATATCCGTTTTTATTCGGATTTGATCTGTAGAACATATCAAAAATAACAGTTTCGTTTACATTATTTTTCCAAATGGTAGCCCTGCATCATTGTAAGTTCATACAAGTCAGTCAACAGTGTCAAATTTCTTTTTTTCCATTCTATTATTCCATCCTTTTTTTCCGGCAACTACACAAGCCTTATCTCTATCAATCTATGCTTTATTTAATGTATTGTCAAGCTAATTAATTTTTAATCTAAGACAAATCACTTGTTTTTCATTAAACAATATAAGTCCGCCCTTGCGTTTATGCCCTGTATTCCACAGCTCTTTAAAGTCAAACCATCTGTAACTTCCATAGCTTACAACTTTAACCATAAATTTTTCGCCGTCTTCCTCATATCCTGTAAGTAAGAACCAATGCCACACGAAATCTTTAAATTTCGGATTTTTATGCATCAGTACAAGCATGGGTATCGGCATTTTTTTATCTATCTGAGATTTTACAATCTTAACGGCATCCTCGATATCATTATCACCTGAAAAACTCAGACAAACTTATACTGTGTTCATCAATATCTTCCAAGAAATCACTTATACCGTCAACATATATCTCAAGTCTGTCTATGCCTGTCCACCTTGGCCTCAGATAAGGCTTTACATCATTTGAAAAATCCACATAATCAAGTGAGTTCACATTCTCTATATCATATGGATAGAGATTATCTTTTACCCAAATACTTTTCTCATATAAACAAAAGCTGTCACAGGCTGTAACACAGGCGCATCCGCCCTTATTCATCCACAGATTTTTTTGAAATCTTCCTGATTCCATCCGTATTTTTCCGTCAATATAAAAAAATAATCCAGTTCTTTTTTTCATATTCTCTCTAGAAATTTTTGGAGCAATATAATACAACCGTACTACATTGCTCCATATTAAAAACTATAAATCTTCTTCACCAAGCAGGTCTTCAAACTCTTCTTCATCAAGAAGCTCGTCAAAAGCATCTGCAACTATCTCATATTCTTCATCGGTCTCTATATTGGTAAGCTCAGGCTGTCCGTCCTCGGTCTCCGAATATCTGTAAAGATATACAGTCCCCTCATCATTGTCATCCTCAGGCATTACCGCAATATACTCTCTGTCTCCTGCACTGAAAATGTTGAGCACAACACATTCAAGTACAGTATCATCCTCAAGTGTTATAGATACTGAAACATTACCTTCTTCCACTATACCGTTTTCAAATAAATTCTTATCGTCCATAGTTCTCCTTTATTTTACTTGACTGTTAAGGAAGTTTAAAACTTCCTGTTTATCATTACTTATTTGGTTTTTTTAATTCCTCAAGACTGGCGAATTTCATCTCAGGTCTTATATATTTGTAAAGATATACCTCTATTTCTCTGCCGTAAAGGTTTGCTTCAAAGTTATACAGGTATGTCTCGACTCTTGAAATATGATTTTTTTATCATTTTCAATACTTGATTTGATCCGACATTTTGTAAGTCCGAGATAAAGAGTATCATCATCACCGATTCTTACTCTGGATGCATAAACTCCGTACTTGGGCAGATGCTTCTGGTTTGAAGGGAAAATATTTAAGGTCGGAAAACCTATGGTCGCCCCTATCTTATTTCCCTCCTCAACAACACCGCTTATAGAGTATATTCCTCCAGAAGCTTATTTGCTTCTTCCATATCGCCCTCATCAAGCTTTGATCTTATAAGTGTTGAGCTTATATCATTATGGAAAATCATCCTTTTCCTTTTCAATTATCTTTACATCATATCCCAAAGTCTTTGACAATCTGTTCAAAAGCTCAACATTTCCGCTCTTTTTATATCCAAAAGCCGCATCAGCTCCTGCAACTATCACAGCCATACCAAGTTTTTTTGATAAGGATATCTGTCAAAAACTCTTCACCCTGACAGCTTTGCAATATCCATATCAAAAAGGATATTCTATATAATAATCAATTCCAAGTTCTTCCAATTTTTTGTCTTTCCACATTTGTAAATATCTGTGTGGTATGATTATTTCTTTACAATATTTGACGGTAAAGTTTTTGAAAGAAAAAAACTACAGTCTTTAAACCCTTTTTTTATTAGCCTCTTCCTTCAGTGTTCTGAATAATTTTCTGTGTCCCCTATGCTCACCGTCAAATTTCCCTATAGCAACAGCTGTTCTCTGTTATCTTTTATGTCTGTAGTATTTATAAATGTAATCACATTATCACCTATCTATAAAAAAACATCTTGAATGGCTTTAATTCATCCGATTCTTTTTATATATTGCAATAAATATGTCATTAGAATCATAGACTCTATATAAGTCACTGTCTTCAAAAATCTTTTTTTCAAATTTTAATTTATTTCCGTTATGCAGATATTTATCAAAGTCAGGGGAGGTATTTATTTTGGGCAGGAAGGAAAAATACTCTTCCACGCTCATTATTCTTTTATCTATATTATCTCTCTCTGATTCCAGTTGTTTTAGGGTAATGGCCCCGTCTATATCAAATCTGTCCACTCTCTTTCTGACAAGAGACTCCATACAACCGCCTACCGAAAGTTTTTCTCCTATATCATGGCATAGAGTTCTGATATAAGTTCCCTTAGATACTTTGGCCGTAAACTTTACTCTCGGCAAATCCATATCGATTATATCAATATGGAAAATTTCAACTTTTCTCGGTTCTCTCTTTACTTCCTTGCCTTCTCTTGCCAGATCAACAAGCTTTTTTCCGCCTACTTTTAATGCCGAATACATAGGTGGAAGCTGCATATACTCTCCAAGAAATGAATTTATTACCTCTTTAACTTCATCCTCGGTCAAATGTGAAGTGTCTTTTTTTTCCGAAATTTCTCCTGAAGTATCCTGTGTATCTGTAGACACTCCTAAAAGCAGTACCGCCTCGTATTCTTTTCGACTTGTCAGTCAACATATCCGACAACACGGTAGCATTGCCTAACAATACCGGAAGTACACCGACAGCATCCGGGTCCAATGTTCCCGAATGCCCGATTTTTCTTTTTGCTTAAGAATTCCTCTCATTTTTGCTACAACATCATGAGATGTGAATCCTTTTTCTTTGAATATATTTATTATTCCGTTATAAGCATTCTTAGCCATTCAATTCTTTCTCAATCATAGGCAATAGTGTGTTTTTTAAGATTTCATCAGCCTTGCCGTACACTGTAGCACCGGCGGCTCTGATATGACCGCCTCCGCCAAGTGCAGCCGCAATACTGCTGACATTTTTATTTATAGAACGCAAACTTACTTTGTATTCATCTTTAGCGGTCTCATACATAAATAATGCAATCTCCACACCGTCTATATTTCTCAGATTGTCTATGATTCCATCCATTTTCTTTTTATCTGAAATATACTTACTCCAGGTATCATAATCCAGAACACCGTAGCAGCACTTTCCGTCAAATTCCAATTTTGCATTTGTAAGTACCAGTCCCAAAAGCTTGCTTGCATTAAAATCTTTTTTGAAATATGTATCATCTATGATTTTTGTGAAATCAAAACCTTTTGAAATCAGTTCTCCGGCTATATCCATGGTTTCCTTTGTGGTGGATTGATATTTAAACACTCCGGAATCATGAACTATACCTGTATATAAGCATTTTGCAGTCTCTACACTTACTTTATCACTATCCAGCAAAGTGTACAAGAGTTCACAAGTAGAACTTCTGAAATCTTCCACTATATTAAATTTTGCAAACTTTGTATTGGTGATATGATGGTCTATGCATATGCTTTGTGCGGCACTCTCAAGCATTACACCTCTACTTCCAAGTCTTTCTCTGTCTGACGCATCTAAAGAAACAAGTAAGTCCGCCTCCATAAACGGGTCCTCACTTATCAGCTCAAACCCGTTCATAAATGAAAACTTCATTGAAGGCTTTTCAAGACATACTTTTACATTCTTGTCTTCAAAATTTTCTGTTATATAGTTATACAATCCCAGTGTGGAGCCTGTACAGTCTCCGTCAGGGCTTACATGACCTGTTATAGCTATATTTTTTGCATTTTCAATAAGCTCTATTAGTTTATTCATTGCCCTTCTCATCTTTTTTTATTACTTCATCTATCAGCTTGTCCATTTTCATGCCGTAAGCCAATGACTCATCCAAAACAAATTTTAATTCAGGAGTATTTCTTAAGTTTAATCTTCTTGCAAGTTCTTTTCTTATAAATCCTGAAGAAGATTTAAGACCTTGTAATGTCTTCTTTGACTGCTCATCATCACCCAATACGCTGACATAAATTGTTGCGTATTTTAAGTCTGTGGTAACTTCCGCATCTGTTACACTTGTCATAGGTGCGACTCTTGGGTCCTTTACATCACCTCTTATGATTTCAGATACGGTTTTCATTACCTCCGAGTTGATCATAGTAGACTTTAAACTGTTCTTTCTCATACATTCCTTTCTTTATTATGATCTTGGAACCTCTACCATAGCATATGCTTCTACCTGGTCAAATTCCTTAATATCATTGAACTTTTCAAATACAAGACCGCATTCATATCCTGTTGCAACTTCCTTAACATCATCCTTGAATCTCTTAAGTGATGCAAGATTTCCGTCAAAGATCTGCTCTCCGTCTCTTGTAATTCTTACCTTACAGCCTCTTACAAACTTACCGTCAAGCACATAGCTTCCTGCGATATTACCTACGCCTGAAGCCTTAAAAGATCTGTCTGATTTCAGCATGTCCGATAACCTTCTCCTCATAGATAGGCTCAAGCATACCCTTCATAGCGCTCTCTATATCTTCAATTGCCTGATAGATTACTCTATAGAGTCTAAGGTCTACATTTTCTCTTTCCGCTGTAGCCTTTGCCATCTGATCCGGCTTTACATTAAATCCGATAATAATCGCATTACTTGCAGCCGCAAGTACAACGTCACTCTCATTAATTGCACCTACACCGCCATGGATTACCTTTACGGCAACTTCTTCATTTGAAAGTTTTGTAAGTGACTGCTTTACAGCCTCTACAGAACCCTGAACGTCAGCCTTTACAACTATAGGAAGTTCCTTGACATTTCCCGCCTTAATCTGACTGAAGAGATCGTCAAGTGAAAGCTTGGCCTTTGTATCTTCGATAAGCTTATTCTTGCTCTCCGAGATAAATGTAGCCGCAAATGCCTTTGCTTCCTTATCGTTTTCTGTAGCTACAAATACTTCACCGGCATTCGGTACGCTGTCAAGTCCCAAAATCTCAACAGGTGTTGAAGGTCCTGCCGACTTTACCTTGACTCCCTTATCATTCATCATGGCACGAACCTTACCTGAACATGATCCTGCCGCTATGAAATCTCCTACATGAAGAGTACCCTTTTGAACAAGTATTCTCGCTACAGGTCCCTTACCCTTGTCAAGCTCCGCCTCTATTACAAGACCTCTTGCTTTTCTGTTAGGATTTGCCTTAAGCTCCTTTACTTCCGCTGTAAGTATTATCATCTCCAAGAGATTTGATATACCGTCACCGTTCTTTGCGGATACAGGTACGAAAATAGTGGAACCGCCCCAATCTTCAGGTATAAGCTCATACTCTGAAAGTTCCTGCTTTACCTTGTCAATATTTGCGGCCGGTCTGTCTATCTTATTGATAGCAACTATTATTTCAACTCCTGCCGCCTTTGCATGGTTTATAGCCTCTACAGTCTGCGGCATTACACCGTCATCTGCAGCTACTACAAGTATTGCGATATCTGTAGCCTGTGCACCACGCATACGCATTGCTGTAAACGCCTCATGTCCCGGTGTATCAAGGAATGTTATAGGCTCTCCGTTTATTTTTACCATATAGGCACCGATATGCTGTGTAATACCTCCGGCCTCTCTGCTGGTAACATTTGTTTTTCTTATAGCATCAAGAAGTGATGTTTTACCGTGATCGACATGGCCCATTACAACCACTACAGGCGGTCTTGACACCAATGTCTCTTCCGGATCCTCAGCCTCCGCCAAAAGCTCGCCGATAACATCTACCTTCTCCTCCATAGTACAGATTACATCATACTCAAGAGCAATCTCTTCAGCCTGCTCGAAAGTAAGCTCCGTATTAAGTGTAACTATCTGGCCTTTTAAGAAAAGCTTCTTTACAATTGTTGACGGCTGAAGCTTAAGCTTTGAAGCAAACTCCTTGATTGTAATTGTCTCAGGAATGATGATTTCTTTGATATCATCCTGTACCTCTTCAACCTTTTGCTTTACAGGCATTATAAACGGATGCTTGCTTACCTTGCCCTTTGCAGGACCGTCCTCGGTTCTGTGCTTCTTATCGTTCTTGTTATTATTTTTGAAATTATTCTTATTAACTCTGTTGGAAGTCTTCTTGCCTAAACCGTCAAGTACAGGAACTCCTGCTGCGGAATCATTTTTCTTAAATCCCTGCTGCTTGTTGTTTCCGAAACTTCTGCCTGTATTCTCATCCTTGGAGAAATCTTTATTTCTGTCATTTCTGTTGTTTCTGTCATTTGAACCCTGGAAGTTTTTTTATTGTCTTTTTCCGGCAAAGTTTCTGTTTCTGTCGTTATTTCCGGCACTCGTCTCTGCCCTTTGAGTTTCTGTCGTTCTTAAAGTTTCCCTTTTGGTCCTTATCTTTGTTAAAAGGCTTTTTATCTCTGTTTTGCGGACGAGAATCCTTACCTCTTGCCTTATCTCTTTCTTCTCTTTCTTTGAAGATATTTCTTATAGGCTGAGCGCTTTCCTTAGCCTTTTTAGCGGCTTCCATCTCCGCATATACATTTCTCGGTTTAGCAGGCTCTGCACTCTCTAAAACCGGTGCTTCAGTTTTCTTCTCCTCTGTAGCAACAGGTGTTTTACTCTCTACATTTGCTACAGGCTCTTTTGCTGTAACAACTTCCTCTGTCTTTACAGTCTCAACCGCCTTTTCTTCTTTCTTTATTTCTTTTGAAATATCGGATTTTGAAACATCGGTCTTCTTCTCTTCAGTAGCCTTCTTTTGAGGCTGCTTTGTTGCTTCCGCATCCTTTTTGTATTCTTCTTAGGAGCTGCGGCTGTTTTTGAACCCGACTTTTTGCAGGCATCTGCTGTGCATTCTGCGGTCTGAATACTACAACCTTTTTCTTAGGCGCTTCCTCCTTCTTTGTTTCCGATACTTCCTGTGTAGTCTCTACCGTTCTGTTGTTTTTCCATATTTTTCTTTATTATTATTCACTACTTTATTTCCATCTATTTTTATTGAATTTTTCTCTAAGCATTTTTTTCTTCATCAGCTGATATATTTGACATGGCCACCTTTGATATGCCGTTCTCCTTCAAATATGCTGTCAACTCATTATTATTTTTGCCTAATTCTTTTGCCAGATCGTTTACTCTCAATTATCATTCCTCCGTGATTTTTTTAATATTGCATTTTTAAATCCGTCCTCAGTTAATGTTATTGATGATCTAAGCCCTTTGCCCAAAAATCATTCCCAAATCTTCCTTTGTGGAATATATTAATATAGGAACATGATAAAATTTACATTTATCTTCAAATTTCTTCTTCGTGTTTTTCAGATGCGTCCGATGCTATTATTACCAGCCTCGCTTTACCGGATTTTTATGCACTTTTTCAACTGAAAACTCTCCCGACACCACTTTACCTGCTTTCATAGCAAGTCCGATTAAATTTAATATCCTATCTCTTGCCAAGTTCCGCCATCTCCTCACTAAGCTTTAATAAAACATCATTATCAACATTCATCTTAAATGCTCTGTTAAGTCCCTTGGTCTTTATTGCTTTTTGCAGACAATCTATATTATTGCATATATAAGCACCTCTTCCGTTTGCTCTGCCGGTGCTGTCTAAAAGCATCTCTCCTTCAGGTGTCCTTACTATTCGTATCAATTCTTTTTTAGGCTTTGACTCATTACATCCGATGCATTTTCTTTGAGGTGTTTTATTCTTCAATGTCGTTGTCATCTTTTGTTTCTGCCTCAGCATCAAATTCTTCAGTATCCGGTGTATATCCCTCGTCAACAGGCATATCATCAGACATATCTTCACTGCCGTCCAAAGAATCAAATACTCCCATTTCTCTTGCCTGGCTCTCACTCTTTATATCTATCTTATATCCTGTAAGTCTGGCTGCAAGTCTTGCATTCTGTCCTTCCTTACCGATAGCAAGTGAAAGCTGATAATCAGGAACTATTACATCAGCTTCTTTTGTTTCTTCATCCGCCACAACAGCAATTACTTTTGCAGGTGAAAGTGCATTCTCTATCAAGTATCCCGGATTTTCATCCCAGTTTACTATATCGACTTTCTCTCCTCTAAGCTCTTCCACTACAGCATTTACTCTGACACCGTCAACACCTACACAGGCACCTACAGGGTCAATATCGGCTTCATGGCTGCATACGGCAATCTTTGTTCTCGATCCGGCCTCTCTTGAGATTGACTTTATCTCTACCACTCCGTCTCTGATTTCAGGTACTTCAGACTCGAAGAGTCTCTTTACAAATTCGGGATGTGTTCTTGATACAGATATTCTCGGTCCCTTAGGATTGTCCTTTACCTCCAACACAAACACCTTCAATCTGTCTCCGAGTTTTAATTCTTCTCCTTTTACCTGCTCACTCTCTGCAAGTACGGCATCTATTCTGCCGAGATTGATTGCAATATTCTTACCCATAAATCTTGTAACAACACCGCTTACTATATCTCTTTCCTTCATATAGTAGTCGTTGAATATCACTTTTCTCTCTTCTTCTCTTATCTTTTGTAAGATAACATTTTTGGCAACTCCGGCGGCGATTCTTCCGAATTCCTTTGAAATAACCGGTACAAGTACTGTATCACCGATGCTTAAATTAGGATTTTGCATTCTGGCATCTGCAAGTGATATCTTTGTTGCCTTGTCTTCTATAGTAGGCTTGCTGCCCAAAGTCTCTACAACTTCTTTTGCCTGTATTATGGAATAATCACATGTGTTAGGATTTACACTTACCTTTACATTATCCGCTGTTCCGAAATTGTTTTTACATGCGGAAATTAAAGAGTTCTCAATAGCTTCCAAAATTGCTGCCTTACTTATATTTTTCTCTTTTTCCAGGAGATCAAGTGCCTCCAGTAATTCCTTATTCATCCTTAGTATTATCCTCCGTTAAAAATCTATCTTTAATCTGATATTTGCAATTTCTTTTTTTGTAAAGACTTCGTCTCCACCTTCTGTTTCTACAGTAATGTTTTCACCGTCAAAAGCCTTTAATATTCCTTCAAAATCTTTAACACCTTCTCTTGCCTTATAGAGCTTGAGTTCCACTTCCTTTCCAAGTTCTCTTATGAAATCCTTGTCTTTTTTCAGTGCTCTTCCAAGTCCCGGAGAGGAAACCTCCAGAATATATCCCTCTTCAATAAAGTCCTTTTCATCCAGCCAATCGCTAAGATGCCTTGAAATTTCGACACAGTCATCTATTCCTATGCCGCCTTCTTTGTCCATATCACAGTATGCTCTTAAGTAGTACTCGCCCGCCTCTTTTACAAATTCGACATCCACCACTTCAAATTGGAGCTCACCGCTAAGTTTTTCCAAGAACTCTTCCGTTCTTTTTACATAAGTTTCACTTTTGCTCATTTCTATCCTTTCATATGCATAAAAAAGTGGACCCATCGGCCCACTTTCCCGTCAAACATATTTTAATCACTATAGCACATTTCTTACATAAATGCAAGGGGAAAATCAGATTTCATACTTACTTGACCCAATTACATACTTCTAAATTTGGTACTCTCATAAACTCTTTAATATTGTTGGTTACTATAGAATAACCCAGCGACTGTGCATGAGCAGCTATCATCATATCAAGAGGACCTATCGGTGTTCCTTGTTTTTCCAAATATGTCCTTATCTTTCCATAATTATTTGCTGCATTAATATCAAAATCCAATACCTCTATATTCGACAACAGCAATGTTAGCGCAAGTCTGTTTTTATCAACTGCCATACTTTTCTCGACACCATGTATAAGCTCTGCATATGTTATAGCGGAAATACATATTTCCGTAGGATCATGCCTTTTCAGTTCTTTTACTACACTCTCCGGTTTATTCTTTATTATATATATGCATATATTTGTATCCAACATATATCTCATAGTTCTTCTCTCTTTTGATCCGAGATTTCTCCTCTGTCAGCCATAAAATCATCTGAAAACATATCTATGGCTGTAATAAATGAATCCCACTTACCGTTTTTCGGCAATAAAATCAATACATCACCAATTTTATTTACCATAACTTCATCACAGCAAAATCTATACTCCTTAGGTAATCTTACCGCTTGACTTCTACCATTTTCAAAAATTTTTGCCGACAACATAAAATCACCGTCCTTTCATAAGTAGTATATATCACGATATATATCTAGTCAATATTTATAATGCTGATCCTTATACCAAATAATACAGCTTACTGAACAATAGAATATCAATATGCATCAATATATCCTGCTAATGCATAGCCTTCAAATCCGTCATAATCTATATAATAAAATCCGTTATCCGCTCCGCTATAAACTGTAACTATAGCTCCAAGCGGAATCTTTGTAATCTCCTCTCCCTTTGTGCTTGGAGTCCTACGAAGTGTTATATATTCATTGCATCTTACCACTTTTCCTGACCATACCGTGCTTGCTTTTGTAGATGCAACATAATGATCATACGGGTCGACACTTAAATATGATGCCAGTGCATAACCTGTGCTTCCGTTGTAACTTACTTTATAAAAACCGTTTGCCGCATTCTCCATAAAGCTTACCGCCGCACCTAAAGGTATCTGCTTTATCTCCTTTGCATTTGTGGAATCTGATACACGAAGCGTAATGCTTTCATTACAATTCACTACATAAAGAGTTGTCAAAACCTGTGCCTGAGTAACAGCTACAGTTTGAGGCTGAGTTTCCTGCAAAGATTCTGAATGTGCAACCTCTGCTACCGTTTCCTGAACAGCAGACTTCTCAGCTATGTTGCTCTCCTCTTCTGTTCCGGACTCATCCTTACTTTCTGCTACGGTTTCAGTATCACCTCCAATTTTTATGGTAACACTTTTTTGAACCGCAACCTGACAAAATACATATACTTACAAATACACAAAATTAAATATATTATTTTTTTCTCATAAAACCTCCACTATTTATTAAAAGTACTGATCTATAGCATTTGCCATAGATTTTGCAATTTCATCCTTTTTTTCGTTGAGAGTATCTTGGCATCAATAGCGTTATCGGCAAATCCTACCTCTACCAAGCAAGTGGGAATAGATGAATATGAGAATATTCTAAGAACTGCAGTATGTGTTCCCTTATTCTTCAGACCTGTAGCAGCAGTAATATTGCTTTCCATATTTTCGGCAAGTTTCTTTGACAACTCTATATTTGTCTTTGTCAGTCCCATTATATTTGTATATCCCGGATAATTACTACCCGATATATAATCATTGTCTCCCGGATAAAAGCTTAGAGTACCTGAGTTTTTACCTGTATTTGAGTGAATTGATATCATTATATCCGAGGTCTCACCGGCTAAAGCACTTCTGGCACCGTTTGAAATATTTTGATTAAAATCAGTCCTGCTCAACACCACACGATATCCCTTATCTATAAGCAAATCCTTAAGTTTCAGTGCTACTTTCAAACTGAATTCAGGCTCCGTCTCTGTTTTGTCATAGATATTCTTACTGTCTCTTGCTTCAACACCTACTCCATAACCCTTATCACCTACCATAGAAGTCTTCATGGGCTTTAGTATTGAATCATCAACAGGATAATATTTTTCTCTTTTTTGATTGGCTTCGGGTGCATTATTGTCACCATGTCCGGGGTCTACAAATACGGTATGTCCGTTGAATACAGCCGGCTCAAATACATAGGCCTTATAGTCGGGAGCACTACCGTCGGCATTTTTCCACAAATATGGTCTGTACTTTGAGTTTTCACTTAGATGATACACGCCTTTATCTGTAATTATCTTACTATTTCCCTTTGAATTCTTATCCTCCTGCTGATTAACTGCCTGAGTAGCAGCTGTAGTCTCTGCAGTACCGTATCTTGTAACCGGAGTTACTTTTCTTTTTGCCAAACCCGCACTTACACTTATACTTGTCGCTGCAGATATAACCAATACACATGTACATAACAAATTATACTTTTTTTAATTCTTTTCATATTCACTCCTTACTTTGTATATCCCATCTCCTTTTTCAAAGGCGATTATCAAATTTCTGTTCTGTATCTCAATATCACTTAACATATTGTCGTTAAATTGTTTTTCTGTATTTCCCGTATTCCTCCACTTTCATTCTTCTTTACAGGTTCACCGCAGTTTGTGCAGTAATTCATTCCGTCTCTGACTTGCTTTTCCGCATTTTGAACAAAAACATGCTCATTCTCCCTTATCTTCTTTATATAATAATTTTTACCATAAATTTTTCCTAATACTATATAATCGACCTCTGTTCCTGATTTACACTTAATATTTTAAGATGTATAATATTAATAATAAAAGTAAGGAGTTTTTATTGAATATGAAAAAGTCATAATCGCTGTTACTTTCTTGACTCTGTCGTTTTCTTTGACTGCATGCGGACTTGTTGACAAGGGCAGTCTGAAAAAGATAACTGAAGGTCAGGGAGTTCAACGCATGGGAAATGGATCTGGTGGAAAAAAACTTGAATCTTACGGTCTGGAGGAGAATGAAAAAGAGGCTTCAAAAGATTGATGCTGAATGTGATGATATCGGAGACAATGATTACAAAAATCAGCTTTTGATTGCTAAAAAACTTGTCAAACTGACTTCACAAGTAGAATCCAGAATCGAGACTTCAGCTAAAGAACTTGTAGAAAAATTAGATAATGCAGATGTACCCTATGCTTCGGAAGATGAAAAGAAAAAACTTGCAGAATACAGTGAAACCGTTTCTGAAATGCTGAAGAAACATGATTTTTATCAATTACAAGGAGGTTTCAGAAAACTGGAGCAAACTTGTAGAATACTCAAGTACAAAACTTACCGGTCTGGATGTAAATATAGTCCAATTTGACTACACCAATTATCCTACAGTCAGAATGTATGTGGATGTAAAGAACTCTTCGGGTGATGTTGTCACAAATCTCTCACCGAATATGTTCTATGTATCACAAAAAAGTGTTGCAAACGGTGACTTTCAGTCTGTTACAATTAAAAATATTTCAATGCTTGATCAAAAGGATGCATTAAATATTGATATGGTTGCAGATACAAGTGCAAGTATGGAGGGGGAAAGACTGAGCAGTGCAAAAACTGTAATGTCCACCTTCCTTAATACGGTTCAGTTTAATGTAGGTGATAAGGTAAAGCTTACAGAGTTCAACTCATATATTGATAAAAGCGGTGTATTCACTTCCGATGTAAACGCGTTAAACCAAAAGATTTTTTCATATATCGCATCCGGACAAACTAAACTGTATGATACACTTATCTATGCCGTTCAGGATGTATCCGGAATACCCGGTGCAAAATGTGTCCTTGCTTTTACCGACGGCGAAGATGTCGGAAGCTACAATAGTGCAAGTGATGTTATCAATGTGGTATCGGCATATAAGATTCCTGTTTACATAGTCAGAATAGGTGATAATTACAGTGCAAATGACAGTGATCTTATTCAGATTACCTCCGCTTCAGGTGGTGAATTTAAATACTTCAACTCTTTCGGTATGGATATGGGCAATTTCTACAGCAGCATCTACAAAGGTATGAAGCAGTACTATGAGATAGAGTATGAAATGCCTGACGCAAATAATTATACGGATAAGAGAGATATCAGTGTATATGTGAAGGGAGACGGAGTCGGAGGAAGTGCGGATATAGAAACAAACTCAGGAAATGACTTCTTCAACACCCTTCTCGGCAATTTCCTAAGAAGCTATATTGAAGATATGAATGCACACAGCTACAATCAGATGGCTTCAAAAATTGACGATACAGTAAGTCCTACAGATGAAACAGGACTTAAATATCAGATGACTAAACAGGTTACAGGTGGCTTTGCCAATGTAGTAAGTGAAAGTCTTATGTCCTACAATGTAAGTTCTATAACTGTGGTGGATGAAAACACCATAAAAACTTGCTACCAACGAAGATTATGATGTTATACTTGACAGAAAATACTCTTCATTTACAGGCGACAAGCTGACTCAAGTCAATACCGCTCTATATAAAAACTCATGGAGTGCAAATGCAGACAGTCAGATACGTATCTGGGAAAGAGTAAACCAAAAGCCTGAATATATTCTAAAAAAAGGCAGTGACGGTATATGGAGATTCTCAAAGTACTCTGTAGACCCGGGATCCAATGCAACCATTGCGATATATGATGCCATGGTTATTTACTAAAATAAAAAAACTCCTCAGTCGGTTTACCTGCTGAGGAGTTTTATTTGTAATAACTCTTATTTATGTTAATTTTTAAAATCCGAAACCTGAAGCTATAGCCTTGGCATCCGCATCAACCCATTTATTTATCAAATCGGATTGCATAGCCTTTTTTCTGACTTCAGGCACCGAGTGAAAACCGTGTTCCACTATCATTCCGGGTACTCCGGCTACATTTGCACCTCTAAGTACACCGTAATAGTCTCCGTTTTCTCCCATTCTGTAGTATACACTGCCGTTTATTGTAATACTGTCATTTTTAGCAACAGTCCACTCACTTAAGGAACCTTTCTTAACCGAATCAAAGTCCTTACTCTTTGCAAGTCCTTCATTAAAGTTTACAGTTGAAAGATTCTCTCCTATCTTATTGGCAATATTTATACACAGTTCATTTTCTTTTGCAAGCGAATTTAATATTATAAGCGGCTTATTAATTGCAACAGGCTGTGAATTTGTAGGATATCCGTTTGCATGTGAATTGTTTGAATTAGTATGCAATGATATAAACAAATCCGCACCGCTTCTTCCCGCCATATCTCCTCTAAGTGAAATATGACCTCCATCCAGATTTTTGTCTGTAAATCCGTCAATGGTAATACTTTCCGTTGTTCTTGTAAGAACCGAAGATATACCGTAGTTTTTCTTTAAACTGTCTCTTAAGGCCAGTCCGAGTTTTAATACCGCCATAGATTCCGAGTAACCGTAACCGTCCTCTCCCTCTATGGCATTCTTTGTCTGAAAATGTCCCGGATCAATACATATAAGGACATTACTTGCAAATATTGATTTACCCTTTACCTGCTTCCCGTTTTTTAAATATGCGTCCACTCTGTACTCATATTTTACATATCCGTTTGTGCTTATTTTATCGGTATAAGAGATATTTCCTGTTTTACTTACATCCTTTGATGAAATTCTCTTTATCTCTTTGAAGTCCTTTGCAGATGCATCCTTTCTCAGGATGACATATCTGCCGACTTCATTTATACCGCTGCCTGAAAAAAACAGATTAATCTCATTTTTTGACTTTCTTTCAAAATCAATACTGTCAAGAGCCGCCTTTACACTTGCCTCTGAAGCATATGTAATCTTTCCGACAGAAACAAAAGCAAGTACACAGGCAATCAGAGTAAATATAATCTTTTTCCCTGTAAATCTGCTCATAGATTAGAACATCGGTACAACAGCACCATTATACTTACTTTCAATAAATTTCTTTACAGTATCGCTTTCAAGAGCCTTTATAAGTGCAAGAGTTGCATCTGATTTCTCATCACCCTCTCTTACAGCTATAATATTTGCATATGTTGTAGCCGCAAGTGACTTTGAGTCCTCTATAGCAAGTGCATCGCTTACCTTTAATCCGGCCTCGATTGCATAGTTTCCGTTTACAACGGCAACATCGACATCTTTAAGTGTTCTTGCAACCTGTGCGGCCTCAATTTCCTGAATATCAAGGTTCTTTGGATTTTCCACAATATCCTGCTTTGTAGCATTGATACCTGCACCCTCTTTTAACTTTATAAGTCCGTTTGCTTCAAGTAAGAGTAATGCTCTTGCCTCATTTGTAGCATCATTCGGCACTGAAATCTTTGCACCGTCTGCAAGTGCATCAAGTGATGCAGTCTTTCCGGCATAGATACCGAAAGGCTCATAATGGATTGCACCTGCTGAAACAAGTGTTGTATTGTGCTCTTTGTTAAAGTTCTCAAGATATGGATAATGCTGGAAGTAGTTTGCATCCAATTCCTTTGTATCAAGAGCCACATTCGGCTGAATATAATCATTGTACTCAACTATCTTTTAAATCATAGCCTTCTTTGTTCAACTCTTCTCTTGCAGCCTCTAAAATTTCAGCATGTGGTGCAGGAGTTGCTCCTACAGTGATTGTCTTTAAATCTTTTGAAACTGCACTTGTTTGTGCCGACTCGCTTACAGACTCACTTGCGCTTTCACTTTGTATTTGTATCTGCAGCCTTCTTTCCACATCCTGCAAGTGCAGAAGTGATACCAAACCTAATGCTAATAATATTCTTTTCTTCATTTATTATTCCTCCTTAAATTTCATATACAATTTATAGACCATACAAGTATATTATGTCAATGATTTAGCTGACATATGTTTATAGTCTTTTTTTATAACAGGTTATATTACCTTATTCTCTTATCGGAGCTCTTTGAACTTCTCATAAAAAGATTTCCTGTATTATTTGAACCAAAATCACAAGGATTGCTACGGTAATAAACATTATATCCGTCTGATATCTGTAATATCCGTAGTTTATGGCGATTGTTCCAAGACCTCCGCCACCTGTAAATCCTGCCATAGCCGAATATCCCAGTATTGTTGTAACGGATATTGCAGCACCTACAAGAAGAGAAGGCTTTGACTCCGGTAAAAGCACTTTAAATATTATCTGGGCATTACTTGCACCCATTGACTTTGCCGCCTCTATTACACCTGCATCCACTTCTTTGAGTGAGGACTCAACCATTCTGGCGATATAGGGTGCCGCCGCTATGACAAGAGGCGGTATTACGGCAACAGGTCCTATTGAAGTTCCAACTATAATTCTTGTAAGAGGTATTACCATAATAAGTAAGATCATAAAGGGAACCGAACGTATAAGATTTATAATCATACCCAATATACCGTTTAACTTAGGCATAGGCTTTATACCTGTATTATCTGTAACAACCAAAACAACCCCAAGCGGAATACCTATAAGGTAAGAGAAGAATGATGAAGCAACAGTCATTAATAAAGTCTCAAAAAGACCTTTTAAAATCATTGATGTCATATTATTCTATCAGCTCCTTTCCTTCGGTTAATTCCACCTCATGATATACCACACCTATACTGTCAAGATATCTCTTCGCCTTTAATGCTTCTTCTTCACCGGATATCTGAACAATCATATGACCTACTGCAGAACCTCCGATATCCTTTGTCTGTGCATAAAGAATATTAACAGGAATTCCGCAGGATAAAATCATATTTGAGAGTACAGGCTCAAAAGAGCTTCTGCCGTCAAATTCTATTCGAAGTTTAACTCCCGATACAATTTCTTTATTCGGCAATACATCACCGAGTATCAGCTTTTTACCTATGTCGGACTGCGGATTGGCAAAGATGTCCTCAACTCTGCCCATCTCGGCAATACGGCTGTTTTCAATAATTGCAACTCTGTCACAGATGCTCTCAATAACTTTCATCTCATGAGTTATTACTATCACCGTAATTCCCATATTTTTATTTATATCTTTTATAAGATCAAGTATCTGTTTTGTAGTCTTAGGATCAAGCGCCGATGTAGCCTCATCACATAATAAGAGTTTTCGGATTTGTGGCAATCGCTCTTGCTATAGCCACTCTTTGCTTTTGTCCTCCGGAAAGCTGCGCAGGATATGCCTTTTCTCTGTCTGAGAGTCCCACCAGCTTCAGTAACTCTTTTGCTCTTTTTACAGCCGCAGCTCTTGGAACACCGCTTATTTCAAGAGGAAAACATACATTATTCAGTATATTTCTCTGTGAAAGCAAGTTGAACTGCTGAAATATCATTCCCATATTCCTTCTGATATTTCTTATACCCGGCTCACTCATCTGCTTTAAAGGCTTACCTTCAAAATACACATCTCCTTCAGTAGGTACCTCCAGATAATTGATACATCTGACCAAAGTAGACTTACCTGCTCCCGATAAACCTATTATTCCGAATATTTCCCCTCTGTTTATATCCAGATTTATATCATCCAGGGCCTTTACATCTCCGTTCTTTGTATGAAAGACTTTGCCCATGGACTTTAAGCTTACAATAGAATCCATACTCCCCCTTAATTACACAACTCCACTATGGACTGTGCAAATATTTTTGCTGAAGCAATAAGCTCATCTATTACAACAAACTCGTCAGCTCCATGCATTTTTGTATCCGTACCCGGGAAAACCGCACCGAATGCTACACCGTTTTCAATATTGTGTACATAAGTACCGCCTCCCATGGCAATACATTCGACCCTTAAGACCTGTGTAGTCTTCATAAATTGATAGCAATGTCTTTACAAAAGGAGAATTTCCGTCCACCTCATGTGGTGCCAAAACCGAATTATTTAAAAATTCCACATCTATACCTGCGAATTTTTCCCTGACGGTTTTTAATATCTTATCTCCGTCACCGCTTACAGGAATTCTGCTGTCAAAGAATCCGTGCATTATATTATTCTTTAAAGTGAGCATTGAAAAAGCAAGTGTAAGTGCACCGCTTTTCTCGTCCTCTACGGCAATACCCATAGCCTCACCCTTTGTATCTCCATGCGGCATAAGAGCATACAATTTCTTTATAGTCTCTATCTTCTTTGAAGGAGAAAAATCAAGTCTGCAGAGTAATTCCAAAAGTCCTGTAATGGCATTATTTCCGTTCTCAGGAGTTGATGCATGTGCATTTGCACCAAGTGCCGTAATCTCAAAAACCGGCACAAGATCGTACTTAAACTGTATGCCTGTTTCCTTTGTTACTTCCTTGGCTTTTGCCTCCACTTCTTCTATATCAAATCCCTCTATGACCGCCTTTGCCTTTGGAGGTACTACATTTACCTTGGTACCTGCTTCAATACTTACAAGTCTTTTTTCACCCGCATCTTCAAGAGAGGCTGAAAACTCTCCCTGCAGCTGTCCCTTTTCAATATTTACCACCGGGAATTCTCCGTCAGGTGAAAATGTCATAGGAGCTTCTTTTTCCTTGGTATAGTAATACTTTATACAGCTGCTTCCGCACTCCTCATCCGTACCCAAAACAAGTCTTGTATTCTTCTTTACAGGTATGTTAAGATCCTTAACCGCACGAAGAGCAAAAAGCGCCGCAACTGCAGGTCCCTTATCATCTGAAGTTCCTCTTCCGTAGATCTTTCCGTCTATTTCCTTAGGTTCAAAAGGTAATGTAACACTCCATCCTTCTCCCTCAGGTACTACATCCAAATGAGCAAGTATATCAAGTCCCTTTTCTTTGTTGTTAAGATCTATTGCACCTGCATAATTATCATAGTTTGTTATATCAAAACCGTACTTTTTCGAGCAATACTCAGTGCCATAGTAAGTGCTCTTTTAGGTCCTTCACCGAAAGGTGCACCCTCCACATACTCACCTCTTGTACTGTTTATAGAGCAGAGCTTGATGATATCCGCTACCATCTCGTCTCTGTGCTCATCTATATATTTTTCTATTTCTTCTCTGTATTTTCTCATAACTTTCCTTTCCTAGTTCTTTCCGAACTCACTTAAAACAAGTCCTTCATTTCTCTCCTCAACCATTCTTACACTCCAAGGATGTGTAAAAATAAGAAGCGGACGATCTTTAAGATCTTTGATCTTTTTCATATCACTTGTTCCCTGTATCTTATCTATATCTACAGTAGATGTTTCATCAATCCATCTTATATGCTCATAAGGCAGCTTATCAAGTTTTACATCTACATTATATTCATTTTTCAATCTGTATAATAATACTTCAAACTGGAGCACACCTACAACTCCCACTATTATCTCTTCCATTCCGGTATTATACTCCTGGAAAATCTGGATTGCACCTTCCTGAGCTATCTGATACACACCCTTTAGGAATTGCTTTCTCTTCATGGTGTCCACCTGACGTACTCTGGCAAAATGCTCAGGTGCAAATGTAGGTATACCCTCAAACTCGATATTGTTTACAGTGGCAAGTGTATCACCTATACCGAATATACCCGGATCAAACACTCCGATAATATCTCCGGCATATGCCTTTTCCACTATCTTTCTCTCATCCGCCATCATTTGAGTGGACTGATTGAGCTTTATCTTTCTGTTTCCCTGTACATGGAAAACATCCATACCGGCATCATATTCGCCTGAACATATTCTCATAAATGCGATTCTGTCTCTGTGGGCTTTATTCATATTTGCCTGAATCTTAAATACAAAAGCCGAGAAGAACTCATCCTTCATAGGATCCACCACTCCGTCATGAGTTTTTCTCTTAAGAGGTGATGTGGTCATTTTCAGGAAATGCTCAAGGAAGGTCTGCACTCCGAAGTTTGTAAGAGCCGAGCCGAAAAATACAGGACTCAGTTCACCGGCGGACACTCTCTCCATATCAAGGTCATCACTTGCACCGTCCAAAAGCTCTATATCATTTCTCAATATATCCGCATAGTCAAATCCGATATAATCGTCAAGCTTACTGTCCTCAAGTTCAATAAGCTGTGTATCCACTTCCTTCATACCTGCATTTGCGGCTGTGAACTTATTTATCTGCTTTGTCTGTCTGTCATATACACCCTTAAAATTCTTTCCCGAACCGATAGGCCAGTTCACAGGACATGTTCTGATACCGAGCACATTCTCTATCTCATCCAAGAGCTCAAACGGATCTCTCGCCTCTCTGTCAAGCTTGTTTATAAATGTAAATATAGGTATCTTTCTCATTACACAGACCTTAAAAAGTTTTATTGTCTGTGCCTCAACACCCTTGCTGGCATCTATTACCATGACTGCTGAATCCGCCGCCATAAGTGTTCTGTAGGTATCCTCGGAGAAGTCCTGATGTCCCGGTGTATCCAAAATATTTATACAAAATCCTTCATAGTTAAACTGCATAACAGATGAAGTTACAGAGATACCTCTCTCCTTTTCTATCTCCATCCAGTCACTTACCGCATATTTGGCAGTCTTTTTTCCCTTTACACTTCCTGCTAAGTTAATAGCACCGCCATAGAGCAAAAACTTCTCGGTCAATGTTGTTTTTCCTGCATCCGGGTGTGATATTATGGCAAATGTTCTTCTCTTACTTATCTCTCCAAAGTTCACTTAAAAATTCCTCACTATCTCATCAAATATCTTTTCTGCCACTTCCAGTTTTGACAGCTTATCAAGTCTTATCTCATTATCCTTTGTAAATATGGTAACCACATTTGTATCGGTTCCGAATCCCGCTCCCTCAACCTTTACATTATTTGCAACTATCATATCCGCATTTTTCTTAGCCAATTTATTCTTTGAATTCTCTTCCATATTTTCGGTCTCCATGGAAAATCCGCAAATAAACTGTTTCTTAGGATTATTTTCTTTTCTCTCTCCAAGTTCCTTTAATATATCTTTAGTCCTTGAAAGTTCAATAGAAAGATCCCGTCTTTTTTTCTTTATCTTTTCATCACTGTAATTTGCAGGTGTATAATCCGCAACGGCCGCAGCCTTTATTATAATATCCTGTGAATCGGATATTTTCATAATCTCTTCATACATATCCTCAGCTGATTTTATATCAATTCTGTTTATAAAATCAGGTACAAAGACATTTGACGGTCCCATTATGAGACTTACCTTGGCGCCTCGATAAGCCGCCATCTTTGCAATCTCCACTCCCATCTTACCTGTGGAATTATTTGATATATATCTTACAGGGTCAATTGCCTCTCTTGTAGGTCCCGCACTTACGCATACTTTCTTACCGACAAGATCCTTTTTATTATATACTGCCCTTTTGATATATTCCAAGAGCATCTCAGGTTCAGGCATTTTTCCTGCTCCGCTATCTCCACATGCCAGATGACCGCTTGCAGGCATGATAATATCCATGCCGTAGGTTCTAAGTTTCATAATATTGTGCTTAACCACCTTGTTTTCAAACATGGTGGTATTCATAGCAGGTGAAACCACTATAGGGCATCTCATTGCTAAAGCCGTAGTAGTCAGCATATCATCCGCAATACCGTTTGCCAGCTTTCCTATAACATTTGCGGTGGCCGGTGCTATCAAAAATACATCCGCCCACTTTCCAAGCTCTATATGATCCACTTTAAATTCAAAATTTCTGTCAAATGTATCTGTATATACTTTTTTTGTGCCGTAAGAGTTTCAAATGTCATAGGTGTGATGAACTGACAGGCATTCTCAGTCATTATTACTTTTACATTTGCACCCTGTTTTTTTAACATACTTGCAAGGTTTGCAATTTTATATGCCGCAATACCTCCGGTTACACCAAGTAATATATTTTTATCTTTCAGCATAAAGCCTCCATAAATCTTAATTTTTTTATTTAGATATAATGCTTACACGATTATACGCTATTTTTATTATTGCAAGCAAGAACAGAGATTAGTATACTTTATATAAAATAAAGCTTTTTATTTGAAATATCGTTCTCAAACGCTTAGACGGTATACATACTTTAAAAAGCCTTAAATCTACTTACATAAGAAGGATAATTTTATGATTTTAGCAATCGATATGGGTAACACAAATATTGTCATCGGCGGTATCGACAATGAAAAAACATATTTTCTTGAAAGAGTCACAACCTACACTACAAGAACCGATCTTGAGTACTCTATGTATATAAAAGGTATCCTCGATATACATGGAATAAAACCTTCGGATATAGAAGGTGCAATTCTATCAAGCGTAGTTCCTCCTCTGAATGAAACCGTCAGAAATGCAATCAAAAAAGTACTCGGTATTGAATGTATGCTTGTAGAATCAGGTATGAAAACAGGATTGAATATACTTATGGACAATCCGAAAACTGTCGGCTCCGATATGATAGTTGACGCTGTTGCTGCAATGGATGAATATCCTCTCCCTTTGGCAATCATAGATATGGGAACTGCCACCACCATATCTGTAGTAGATAAAAGCGGAAATTATATAGGCGGTATAATACATCCGGGACTACGAATCTCACTTGATACTCTAAGTTCAAAAACCGCTCAGCTTCCACAGGTAAATCTCGATATGCCGAAAAAAGTTATAGCAAAGAATACAATAGACAGTATGAGAAGCGGTATCCTATTCGGACATGCAGGTATGATGGACGGTATTATATCACGTATGGAAGAAGAGCTTGGTGAAAAACTTAATGTAGTAGCCACAGGAGGTCTCGCACCTTTTGTAACACCTCTTTGTACACATGATATTATCGTAGATGACAATCTTTTACTTAAGGGATTGCTCAAACTATATATCAAAAATTATATATAAGCACAACAAAGCCTTGGAAATTTCTTCCAAGGCTTATTAATGCTATTATTTCTTTCTCTTTAAGAAATCAGGTACATTTATCTTTGCTTCACCTGTTCTTATAATAGTCGGGCGCTGTCCTGATGAATAATTTCCGTTATAATTTTGATTGTTCATATTCGGATTATTCAATCCCTGATTGTTTTGAGTGTTCAAATTAGGATTGTTAAAATCACTCTGATACTGCCCGAAGTTTCCTGTATATCCACCGGTATAACCGCCTTCCGGATAGCTCTCTCCTGCATAGCTTGCTGTAGGATTTATATAATTATTCTGCTCAGGCTGAGTCTGTACAGGTCTTTCCATACTCGCCGTATGCATTCCCTGCAAATATGCATCATCTCTTTTCGGCATATTATCGTTTTGATGCTTTGTATTTACATCTCTAATCAATTCTCCAACAGGAGTATCATTTATTGCATTGGTTACACCTGTAGCAATAACTGTAATCTTCACACTGTCAGGCTCAGCATCATTATATGATACACCGAAGATAATATTTGCCTCTTCACTTACAAGCTCACGTACATATCCGGTTGCCTCATCTGCCTCAACAAGACCGACATCACCTGATATTGAAATAAGAACATGAGTGGCATTGTCAATACTTGTCTCAAGAAGTGGTGATGAAACAGCAGCCTTCACAGCATCAAGAGCCTTGTTGTCTCCTGTTCCGTATCCGATTCCGATATGTGCAAGTCCTTTGCCTGTCATTACAGTCTGAACATCTGCAAAGTCCAGGTTGATAATAGCGGTCTCACTTATAAGGTCTGTAATACCCTGAACACTCTGCTGTAATACCTCGTCAGCCTTTTTAAGAGCATCAGGCATAGTAGTCTTTCTGTCCACTATCTGAAGTAATTTCTCATTCGGTATCACAATCAAAGTATCCACATACTGCTTCAGATTCTCTATACCTGCAAGTGCATTTTTCATTCTCTGTCTGCCTTCAAAAGGGAAAGGCTTTGTTACTACACCTACTGTAAGTATTCCGAGATCTTTTGACGCTCTGGCAATAACCGGTGATGCACCTGTTCCTGTACCGCCGCCCATTCCACATGTAACAAACACCATATCTGCATTCTTCAGCTTATTTGTGATATCTTCAATATTCTCTTCTGCCGCTTTTTCTCCCACTTCAGGCTTTGCTCCGGCACCAAGTCCTTTTGTAAGCTTCTCGCCTATCTGTATAATACTCCCGGCTTTACAATTAACCAAGGCCTGTTTATCGGTATTAACTCCAATAAATTCCACGCCTTCTACATTTTCATCAATCATTCTATTTACGGCATTGTTTCCGGCACCTCCGACACCAACCACGATAATCTTCGCTGCATTCTCATTTACCGGCTTATTTATTTCTAACACAGATATATTCCTCCTGTACCCCTACACTTAAGCAAACTCTCATCTTATAATAAAGGTTTTTCATATAAATATCAACTTATTTTTTTCTTTAAAGTATTCTGTAATAACTTAAGTATATCATATAGTTATCTCTTCTTAAAAGTATATGTTGTATTTTTCTTTTTATAGGATTATAATTATCCAGATAAAGTATTCCGGACAAATCCTTTATTTTTCTCCCATATATCTCTCAATTCGCCTATTTTTACCGTTTAATTCACTCGAATCTCCCAGATAGACCTCTATTTTTTTCCTATATATAATGTTATATTATTATCTGAAGAAATTGTAATCTTATCTACCGTTATTCCGTATCCTACCAGAACCTGTGTGATATTGAGCATTTCTTCAAAAACTTTTTCATTTGAAATCGGAAGTTTCTCATACAATACCACTCTTCCGAAATCCAAACCGTCTATTATCGGAATTCCGTCAAGAAGATTATTTGAACTCTCCACCACAATTCCGTCCTTATCAAAATACATATATGAACTCATATATTTTACACAGCCTACAACACTTTTTTTCATATACTATGATATCGGCACTGTTCATTCCGGTTACATATATATCAACCCCTTGAATGAAAGGTATATTGTAATCTTTTTTAAATTTACTTCGTATAAAAATTATAAAGTGTTATTTTTTTGATAATTCATTCGGAAACAGCATTTCCTTCATTTCTTCATCAGTATACCTTGTATTTCCTCCGAAATTAAAATCGGTTATTTTGACCGAAAATATTCCGACAAGTATAAATGCAAGGCAAAATAAAACAATGTAAAACTTCTTCATATCAGTAGTCCAGCTTTATTGATCTTGCGACACTCAAAACAATTCCCATCTCTCCAAGCAGTACCAAAATAGATGTACCTCCGTAACTTATAAATGGAAGTGAAACTCCGGTATTAGGCAACACTCCCGTTACAACCGCAATATTAAGTATAACCTGCAAAGACAAATGTATCAAAATTCCCACCACAAGATACACTCCTTCAGGATCCGTTACGGAAAATGATATCTTTATCATTCTGTAAATTAAAAATACAAATGCACCCATTATAAGTCCGGCACCGAAAAAGTCCGAGTTCTTCCACTATTATAGCAAAAATCATATCATTTTGAGACTCCGGAAGGAAAAACTTTTGCATTCCCTGTCCAAGTCCCTTGCCGAAGAAACTTCCTGAACCTATAGCATAAAGTCCCTGAATTACCTGATATCCTCCGTCTCTGCTGAACTTCTCCGGCTCCGCCCAAACAAGCAATCTTGTCAAGTGATAATCTCTTGCTCCTCTTTCATATATAAATTTTACAAAAGGTTTTGAGAAAAACAAAATTACACCCATTGCTATTGCACCTACTGTGTGAAGTCTCTTATTTGATGTACCTAAAAAGCTCATGCAAAACGCAATCAAAAATATAATTATGGATGTGCTCAGATTTTTCAACCATAACCAATACTGTCGGAACAAAGATCACTCCGAATAAAAACCAAAGTTTCTTTTTCAGCAACCTTTCTGTCTGTAGAATGTAAATCATTTTTATATTTTACCAGATAGTAAGACGAAAAAATAATAATCGCCACCTTTACAAACTCTGAAGGCTGGAATTTTATACCGAACAGATTAATCCATCTTCTTGCTCCGTTTGCATCCCTACCTATAACCAAAACAGCTCCGACAAGCACAGTCGCAACCACATAAATAAGCTTCGACAGTTTTATCCAAACTTGGTAAGGTACTATTGATACAAATATCATCAGAATAAGACCTGCAACAACAAAGATAAGCTGTTTATTTACAAAATAAGCGGAGTTTTTAAACTTCAAATCTGCAGTGTATGAACTTGCCGAGTAAATCATTATCAAGCCCATCACCAACAAAAACAAAATAATAAATATAAGACTGTAATCGTAAAACCTTCTTTTTAATTTCATACTGTCATTAACAACCGGTTTCTTGACCCCGATTTTTCTTATTTTATTTTCTTTAGCAGTATCAACTTTTGTTTTCTTCTGTCCGCCTTTTTCCACCTTTATTTTTCTTTTTACGGCTTGGTTTTTCAATTCTTTTTTTGCTACATTTTTAATTTTGGCTTTATTCTTCTTTATATCATCAGCCATATTATCCTAATTCCCTAACACAGTCCTTAAATATTCTTCCACGCTCCTCATAGTTTTTGAACATTCCCCAACTTGCGCAAGCAGGTGAAAGAAGTACATATTCTCCCGTTTTTGCTTCATTTGCACATATTTTTACGGCCTCCTGCATGCTGTCAACCGTAACTATATCATTAAAGCCGTGTTTTTTTGCACACTCTTCTATCTTCCCGGCTGTAGCTCCCATAAGTACAAGTTTTTTAACCTTTGTACCGAAGCTCTCTATCCATTCATCATACTCCGAGCCCTTATCATAACCTCCGGCAATAATATATGTTGCCGCCGGCATTGCAAGTACGGCTTGAATCGCCGCATCAGGATTTGTACCCTTGGAGTCGTTATAATATCTTACTCCGTTTACTTCTTTTACAAATTCTATTCTATGCTCAACGGCATGAAATGCGTAACATGAATTTACGATGCTCTCCATAGGTACACCGTATGAAGATGCTATCGCTATTGCAGCCATAACATTCTCATAATTATGTCTGCCAAGTATATTCAACTTCTTTGTATCCAAAATTTCTTTTGCAACACCGTCTTTTACTCTGCATAATAATATCTTTATCAAGATAAAATCCGTCTTCAAGCTTTCTCCTGCTTGAAAAGAATACGACTTTGGCTTTTACCCTGTCTGCAAATTCTCTCAAAGCCTCATCTTCATAGTTTAAAAATACAAAAATCATCTTCAGTTTGATTTTTTTACTTATATCTTCTTTTACTTTGATATAGTTCTCCATAGTATGATGTCTGTTTAAATGATCCGGAGTTATATTCAAAATAGCCGATATATTCGGTCTGAAGTCGATAATTGTTTCCAATTGGAAAGATGATGTCTCAAGCACAGTAACCGAATCTTCATCCGTTTTATCTGCAATGTCTGTATAAGGTATTCCTATATTACCGACCGTAAAGCTGCTTTTTGCAAAATTTGACATTATCTCGCCGACAAGTGATGTTGTGGTTGTCTTACCGTTTGTACCTGTTATAGCTATCAATCCGCCTTTAGCGTATTTAAACCCGAGCTCAATTTCGCTCCATATCGGAATGTTATTTGCTTTAAGTACCTGTACAAAATCAGTCTCCAAATCTATTCCCGGACTTATAACACAATATGACATATCCTCTAAATCTTTCTTTTTTAATTCTCCGAGAATAATATTTATGTTTTTGTGATATGCCTTATCAAACTTTGCAAGTATTTCTTCTTTATTAAGTTCTTTATTACTGTCAAAGAGTATTACCGCCTCATTATTTTTTAAAAGTAATGTGGCGGCGGATATACCGCTCTTTCCTAAGCCCGCAACTCCAATCATATTGCCTCCTACATAAACAGATAAACTAAAATACCAAGTATTATGGTAACTACACAAAATACTGTTACGGTCCTTGTCTCAGACCAGCCACAGAGTTCAAAATGGTGATGTATAGGCGCCATCTTGAAAAATCTTTTGCCCTTTGTAGCTTTAAAATATCCGACCTGAATGATTACCGATATTACCTCTATCATATATATAAATCCGATAACTGCAATAAATACAGGTATCCTGCACATAAGTGCATATGATGCGACAAAACCTCCAAGTGCCAAAGAACCCGTGTCTCCCATAAATACTTTGGCAGGATAAGCGTTAAATATCAAAAATCCCATAAGGCTGCCTATAACCGCACCTGTAACAGGTGTGACCGAAAAACCGCCCTTTAATCCTATAAGCATAAAGAATAATGCTACTATAACAGTAACGCTTGAGCATAATCCGTCAAGTCCGTCGGTAAAATTCACACCGTTATCAGTTCCCAGTATTACAAACAGTGCAAAAGGTATCCATATAATACCGAGATTTAATATTATACCTTTATCAAATGAACCTGTAAAAGGTATAAGCACACCGTAGTCAAGTCCATATATTTTATACAGATATATTATAAAAAAATCACACTGACTACAAGCTGAAGTATGAATTTTTGTGATGACTTCAGTCCTTCAGACTGCTTTTTTTCTTTATTTTCAAAATATCATCCAAAAATCCTATTATACCATAGGATATAGTAAATAAGAATACTACCGCCACTTCTTTATACTTAGGTATCAAAAACAGGCTTGCAACCAATATGCCGGCCAGAAATGAAATTCCGCCCATCGTGGGAGTACCTGTCTTCTTCAAATGTTCCTTAGGCCCGTCATCCCTTACCATCTGGCCGAATTTAAGCCTGTGCAAAAACAGGAATAAACAAAGGGCATGCAATTGCAGTAACAACAAAACCTATCAATAATGCAATCAATGTATCTCTTAACATAATAACTCCAAAATTTTTATTCTTCTCCCTCTCCGGCAGGCGCTCCGGGAAGTCCGTTTCCGCCGTCGTTAGGTATTACTTCTTCTGTAGAATAGTTCTTTGACTCCTCTTGCTTTGGAGTATTGCTGTCCGTAATACCCTCTGCAGTCGGGAATGAACTTACATCTATACTTTCATCCACATTTGAATATATATTCATATATGGCAATACTTCAGTCATGATTTTTGAGAACAAAGAGCTTGCATATGCCGATCTTGCCTGATCCGCCACATGAGGAGTATCCACAAGAACATAGCATACAACTTCCGGTGCCTGTGCAGGTACGCTTCCTATAAAAGAAACCAAATAATTTCCGTTTCCTCTGGGATACTTCTCTGCAGTACCGGTTTTTCCGCCGACATCATATCCTGCAACCGCTGCGGCACTACCTGTTCCTTCCGCTACCGTTCTCCTGAGCGCTTCATTTATAAACGCCGTGGTATGTGCGGAAACCGTCTCTCTTACAAGCTCAGGCTCAATATTTTCTATTATTGCACCCTTTGAATTCAAAATCTGTTTTACAACATGAGGTTGATAATATGAACCGCCGTTTACAACAGATGAATATGCAGCCGCAAGTTGAATCATAGTTGTATTATAATTTTGTCCGAAAGAGTTTGTTGCAAGATCCGTTGCACTTGCATTATCCGCAGTATGTATAAGTCCGCTTGTATCCGCTTCTCCCGGCAAATCTATTGCGGTCTTTGAACCGAATCCGAATACCTTTTGATATTCATAAAACTTCTGACTTCCTTCAGCTCTTGAAATATCCATCATCGCCACATTACAGGACTCCATAAGAGCCTCGGTAACATTCAGCACACCATGTCCGTTTCTGTTGGCGCATCTTATCTTCCAGCCTCCGACCTCTTCAAATCCTTTACAGTCATAGCTTTCATTACCTGTTATAATTCCCTCTTCCATGGCGGAGGCTACCGTAAATACCTTTGAAGGTGAACCCGGCTCATATGTATCGCTGACAGCATAGTTTCTCCATATATTACTGAGCGCCTCCACCTTTGCCTTGTCATCCATCTCGGCCTGCTGTTCAGGCGAGTAATAATTATTCAAGTCTCTGGGATTATTCAAATCAAATGTTCTGCTGGTAGCCAAAGCAAGAATTTCACCGTTATTAGGATTCATCACTATTGCCGCTGTCATATTTGAACCTGTAGAACTTTGCCATTCTGCAATATGTTTTTCTACAATCTTTTGGATATTCAAATCTATGGTCGAAACCACCTTGTTTCCGTCTGTAGGATTTTTAATCACTCTTTCAAGAGACGATTCATCATTTAAGTATCCGTATTCCCTGCCCGATACTCCGATTAATTTATCATTGTAATACTGCTCTATTCCTGAATTACCGCTCAAATCTTCATTATTTGCAAAGCCTATAACATTACATGCACTTGAACCGTAGGGATATCTTCTTACATAACTTTCTTCAAACCAGATACCGTATACTCTTTCAGAGCTTTTACTCTCTTTGTAAGACTTATTGTACTCTTCTTTTTTTTCTTCAAAAGCTGTTTTTTGCTCATAGCTTATATCCTTAGCATATTTTACATATGAGCTGTCCGACTTTTCTGCAATAGTATTTTTTAACTCATCGGCGCTGTATCCGAAAACTTCACTCAGTATAGATACTGTAGCATTTAAGTAATCTTCCTGATCGCTGTTTATCTGTTTCGGATCGATTATCAAATTGTAAACCTTTTCACTTGTAGCAATATATGTTCCGTTTCTATCGAGTATATCACCTCTTTTGTAAGGTATATCCCGCGAATCATATTTTTGCTGTGACAGAATCTTTTGATTGTATTCCTTAGACTTACTTCCTTGTAACATTAGAATCTTAAAAAACAATGCAGCGAAAGCAAGTATAATCATAAACAGGATGATTACAAGCCTTCCCTGCAAATTATCTAAAGGATTGGAAGTACTTCCGTCCTTACCTTTTTTATTAATCCCCTTTTTATCTCGGGATATCTTCAAATTGTCTGACATATTCACTTTCCGTTTTTTCGTATGTTATAACCTGATTCTTCTTAGCATAAATCATACCCAACTTATTTGTAGCTACATCATATATATGATCCAAATCAACGTAAGTCGCAATCATATTCTCCAGCGAATCATTTTCATTTCTTAACTTTTCGAGATTTGATTCATTTTTTTGTGTCTGCTTTATAGTGGAAGTCAACTTTGACTGTATTGCAATATAGTTTGCACACAAAAACAGCATGACTACCATAGCCGCTGAAAACACAACAAGATAAGGGAAGTCCATAGACAATGCTCTTTCCCTGTTTTTCCTTATCATTCTGTTTGTTTTTGCCGCTTCACCTTCAGAAGGCTTAGGTGCTTTTTTCGGAACGGCTGTTTCCACTTTTCTTACAACATTACCGTCTACATAATATTCTATCTCTGTACCTGACTTTTTCTTCGTTCCTTGCCTTTTTTTCTTAACAGTTTCTTTCATTTAGACTCCCTTTTCAAATACTCTAAGTTTTGCACTTTTGGATCTGGAATTTTCCTCCAACTCCTCCTCACTTGGCAGTATCGCCTTTCTCGTAATAACTCTTCCCTTTGATTTATTCCCGCAGACACAGACAGGAAATTTTTTCGGACAAACACATGGTGACTCGGCTTTTTTAAATGCCTGTTTTACTATTCTGTCCTCTAAAGAATGGAATGTGATAACAGACAACCTTCCTCCCGGTTTCAATAAATCAATCATTACATTTAATGAATCGGTTAAAACCTCAAGCTCTTTGTTTAATTCAATTCTTATGGCCTGAAATGTTCTCTTTGCAGGATGTCCTCCTGTTACCTGTATTTTCATAGGAATTGAAGCTTTTATAATATCCACCAACTCAAAAGTGGTTTCTATTCTTCTTATTCCTATATTCAACAATATGTTTTGCAATGTTCTTTGCAAATCTGTCCTCACCATAGTCTCGTATAATATGAAAAAGTTCAGACTCCGAATAATCGTTTACAATATCAGACGCCTTTAACTCGTTTCTGTCATCCATTCTCATATCAAGCGGAGCATCATATCTATAGGTAAAACCTCTCTCGGCAGTGTCAAGCTGATATGAAAGATACTCCAAGGTCAATGTATATTCCGTCAACCTTGTCTATGTTTTTCTTTTTTAATATATTTCTCTATATTAACATAGTTGTCTCTTATAATAATAACATTATTACTATAATCAATCAATCTTTGAGTAGCAGCCTTAACAGCATCCGCGTCCTGGTCAATTCCTATAAGTTTACCGCTTCCCAGTCGTTTAACCACTTCTAAGGCATGTCCTCCACCACCTAAAGTGCCGTCAACATAGCAGCCGTCGGCTTTTATATTCAAAGATTCTATCACTTCATTCAAAAGCACCGATTTGTGATTGAAAGTCATAATAAATCCCATCCCTATAATATCTGCGGAGGATATACCTAAGCACAACTCCACCACTATAAGAATATTAGACTACTCCGGTAAAAATCAAGTTTTTTTATATTCTTAAAATTAATATGCACCTGAAAAATAAACTTTATTTTCCCGGTGCATATCAGTTAAATATTTAAAAATCCTATAGTCGACATTAAAAGCATAAACAAAAAAATAAAATAAACATTATTATTGCTTTTTATAAAACTGTACTTTAAATGTTCCTCATTCTTGAAATATTTTATTGCATCCAACAGACAACTTACTGAAAACAATAAAAATATCAAAGGGAAAAATATTGCATACTTATTTGGTGATAAAAAAGCGAATACCACCATCACTATGATAACAATCGCAAGTATCACATGCATTACATCCCTGAACAAAAGAAAACCCTGCTTTCTTCTACCTGTCATCTCCTTTACCCAATGTAGCTACCATCACCGCCTTAATAGTGTGCATACGATTTTCGGCTTCATCAAACACCACCGATTTTGCGCTTTCAAACACATCCTCAGTTACCTCGTATCCCTTTACGGCAGGCAGACAGTGCATAAATATTGTACTTTCCTTTCCTGTTTTTTTCATCAGTTCCGTATTTACCTGATAAGGCCTTAAAAGTTCGATTCTTTCCTTCGCTTTATCCTCTTCACCCATTGAAGCCCAGACATCTGTATATATTACATCCGCATCCTTAACAGCATCCGTATTATCGCTTATAAGAAGTTTTGCTCCTGAGGATTTTGCATAACCTTCACACAAGCTTATGAGTTCCTTACTTGGTTGCAGCGATTTCGGAGCCAGAACCGTCATATTTACTCCAAGTTTTGTCATTCCGATCATAAGAGAGTTTGCCATATTGTTTCTGCCGTCACCGACATAAACAAAATTCAATCCTTCAATTTTTCCGAAATGTTCCTTCATAGTAAGAAGATCTGCCAGAATCTGTGTCGGATGATACTCATCCGTAAGGCCGTTCCATACCGGTACACCTGCATACTTTGCAAGTTCTTCCACCGTGGAATGTTTAAAACCTCTAAACTCTATACCGTCAAACATTCTTCCGAGAACTCTTGCCGTATCGGCAACGCTTTCCTTATGTCCAAGCTGTATATCATCCTTACCGAGATATTCAGGAAATGCTCCTTCATCTCTTGCACCTACAACAAAAGCACATCTTGTCCTTGTTGAAGGCTTCTCAAACAGGAGCGCTATATTTTTGCCTTTCAATCTGTCTCCGGTAATACCTTTTTTCTTCTCATCCTTAAGCTTTGCAGCCAAGTCCAGCAAATATTCTATCTCTTCTCTTGAAAAATCCTTCAGTGTAGAAAATGTCTTCAAATAAATTCATAAATATACTCCTTTCTTAATATTTTTAACAGTATATCATATAAATATAAATTTGTCTGCATAAAAATTCACTCATTTTTCTTTTTTGTCTTGCAGCCTCATACATCAGTATACTTCCTGCAACCGCTGCATTCAAAGACTCCACCTCACCAAGCATAGGTATTTTAACCTTATCTTTCACTATATCTAAAACTTCTTTTGAGATTCCTGCTGCCTCATTACCTATTATAAATGCAATATCCTTTGTATAATCCGGAGCGTCGTATTCAATTGCTCCTTCAAGACTGCTTGCATAAATATTAATATTTTTTTGAATAAAGCTTTTTGTATCACTTCTTTAAGATCCTTTACATAAATAAAAGGAACTCTGAAAACCGATCCCATTGTAGAGCGTATAACCTTAGGATTATAGATATCCACAGTGGTTTCATTCATTATAATACCTGTAATCCCCGCTCCTTCTCCGGCCCTGACCAAGGTACCGAGATTTCCCGGATCCTGAAGGCTGTCAAGAATAAGCAAACTGTGTGGAGTATCTCTTTTTTCCAATATTTTTTCAAGCGTATATTCTTTTCTTTTTACAACAGCCATTACACCCTGTGGAGTTTTCGTATCGGATACGGACTCAAATATTCTGTCACTGACAGTCTCATACTCCGGATAGATTTCGGACAATATTTTCCCGTTTTCAGCCTCAAAGCTTTCACTTGCAAATACGTCCAATATCTCATCCTTTTTGAGTTCTTTAAACATTCTGATGCCCTCAATAATATAGGCATTATGTTTTTTCCTGGCATTGCTCTTTTTTATAAGTGCCGCCAGATCTTTTATCTTCTTATTTCCTGATGAAGTAATCATTAGCTTCTCCCATATTACAGATCCGTTTTTATATTTTCCAGGTCTTTTATCCACAAAGCCTTACTTGCATCACTTGGCATTCTAAGGTCACCTCTTGGAGATATTGCAATACTTCCGACCTTAGGGCCGTCAGGCAATGCGGATCTCTTAAACTGCTGTGAAAAGAATCTTGAGTAGAAAACATTCAACCATTTTAAAATTGTCTCTGCATCATAGATATCCCTAAATGCTTTCTTTGCCATTCTGTATATCTTTGAAGGCATAAAGCCGAAACGAAGTGCATTGTATAAAAAGAAATCATGTAATTCATACGGTCCCACCAAATCTTCCGTCTTTTGTGCTATCTTTCCGTTTTCAGGCGGCAAAAGTTCAGGAGATACAGGAGTATCAAGAATATCATAAAGTATATTTGCTATCTTCTTATCCTCAGTGGTATCGGCATAGTAATTTACCAAATGTCTAACCAGAGTCTTTGGAATTGAAGCATTCACACCATACATTGACATATGATCACCGTTATATGTTGCCCATCCAAGCACAAGCTCGGACAAATCACCTGTTCCTACAACTATACCGTTATCTCTGTTAGCAATATCCATAAGAATTTGAGTTCTTTCTCTTGCCTGTGCATTTTCATAAGTAATATCTTTTACATTTATATCATGTCCGATATCAATAAAATGCCTCTTTATGGATTCAACTATTGAGATCTCTTCCAAAGTTGCACCGAAGCTTTTTGTAAGTTCACAGGCGTTATTATATGTTCTGTCCGTAGTTCCGAATCCCGGCATTGTAACAGCCTTTATACCGCTTTTATCAAGTCCCAGCATATCATAGGTCTTGGCACATACAAGAAGTGCAAGAGTTGAATCCAGTCCTCCGGAAATTCCGAGAATAACATTTTTTGCACCGATATGCATAAGTCTTTTCTTAAGTCCAAGAGCCTGTATTGTGAGTATCTCCTCGCATCTTTCATTTCTCTTTGACATATCATCAGGTACAAAAGGCTTAGGATCGAAGTTTCTCTCAAGTTCAAGCTCATCATTCTCGATCTCAAACTCCATAACCATGTAATCTTTACGATTGCTATCCTGTCCTTCTCTTATTTTAAATGTAGTCTGCTTTCTTCTTTCCAAATTAAGCCTGTTTACATCTATCTCAATTCTTACGGCTTCATTTTTAAACCTTGTACTTTCAGCCAGAATTTTACCGTTTTCCGCTATTATTCCCTGTCCTCCGAATACCAGATCCTGAGTAGATTCTCCCTCTCCGGCATTTGCGTAGATATAACCGCATATAAGTTTCTTTGAATGATTGCTTATCAAGCTGTCACGGTATGCCTTTTTTCCGACTATATCATTTGATGCCGAGGCATTTACAATAATGTTTGCACCTGCAAGTGCATGTCCTATACTTGGAGGATCTGCAACCCAAAGATCCTCACATATCTCACCTGCCAAAACAAGTCCGGGCATATTTGTACATTCAAACAATATCTTTGAACCCATAGGGATTACATCATCGAAAAAGATCAACCCATACCGCATTTTCAAATCCCCTGTTAAAATACCTCTCCTCATAAAACTCGCCGTAATTTGGCAGATTTATTTTATTTATAAGCCCCAGCATCAATCCGTTTGATATAACCGCTACAACATTATAAAGCTTTCCCTTATAATCCCAAGGCAGCCCCAGAAAAATAACAGATTTATGTCCCTTTGTAAAATCAACTATTTCTTTCAATGCCTTCTTGGCTTCACTGATAAGCGAATCTTGAAAAAAAAGATCATTACATGTATATGCGGTCAGACAAAGCTCCGGAAATACTATGATACTGCTTTTATTTTCCCATTCTTTTTCTATGGCCTTTTTTATACTTTCCTTGTTATAGTCCACATCACATACTCTGATATCAGGTGATACGCTTGCAACTCTTATAAAACCGTCTCTCATATTTTCTCTTTCACATCTCCAAAAACAAAATCACAAAGTTTCTCATATTCCCTATAAAACTCATTATCTTCCAGGTCTTTCAACGCATCAAGTATACCATAATAGTACATTGCCTGCTTTTACCTTATCTTTCTCATTAAACCTAAGTAAAAAATCATTTCCGAGGCAAAGATAATCTCTTGCCGAGTTTCTGATATTTGACAGTTTATCTCCAAGAGCTATTATCTTTACTTCTATTGATTCATCTTTCAAAGTTTTTAATGTATGCATCTTTCTCTCAATCCATGTCTTTGACTTATCCTCAGATTCACTTCCTACAAGAGCCGCTACTTTTTTCCCGAATTCTTTTTCTATCTCGGTTATGGTAACGGAAGTATCTTCAACCGTATCATGTAGTAATGATGCTACTCTTACTTCTTCATTGTCTGTAATCAAGGATACAATGGTACATACCTCCAAAGGGATGGGTAATATACGGTATTGTGCTCCCCTTTCTGAACTGGCCCTCATGTGCCTTAATCGCAAATTTCACCGCTTTTTCTATCATAACAACTCCTTTAATTATTATATTTTTTCTTAAGTCAATTTTTAACTTGAAGTTTTTTTAAGTCTGTTATTCTAGTCAAAGATTGCTTGTACAATTGAAAGTGAGGAAAAATCCATGGCAGATGAAAATAATGTAAATGAAAAACCTAAAAAAAGGAAGTTTTCAAAACTCAAATATATAATAGCATTTATATTCATAAATGTAATCATATTTTTGCTGTAACCTCACAGCCTCATTTCGAAATTTCCACAGTTGCGGATTCCGATTCCAAATCTGTAGAAATTAGAGTGACTCAAAAGAGCTTTTTCCCATTGCAAAGTTTTACAATGACTCTTGACGACTCGCCGCTCTCATATACAAAGAACGGTAATACATATGTGGCTACAGCAACAAAAAACGGTACTCTGGAAGTAGTTGCTACAAATCTGAATACAATGTCTCAGACTATATATGAAAGAATAGATAATATCGACTCCACAGCACCTACTATATTTGCACAGTTGGTGAAAAAAAGGCGTTCTTAATATAACATTTGAGGACGGACATTCAGATATTGACTATGACAGCATCTACGCAATAGACAGTGATGACAGAAAGTTAAAGCCTTCAAAAATAGATGAAGAAGAGGGCAGAGCTACATTTGAATTTGATACCTACTCTATAAAGGCGTATGTTTCAGATACGGCGGGGAATGAGGGAGAAGTTGAATTTAACAACAGCGAAGTCAACCAGACAAAACTTGTTTCTGCTGAAGGTACAGAAGTAAATGATATTCCTGTTGAGGAATCCGGAAATAATGAAAAATGATATCTCCGATCAGACTACTTTCGATGTCGGAAATTTTAAATGAAAAACCGCCTAAGAAAAATGACGACTATTTATACGAAAAACATTAATATAATTAAAATAATAAAAAAACTCCATTCCAAACGGTCCGGAGTTTTTTTATTATTTATATTAAGTCTGTGTAATTCTCCTGTAAGTTGCATTTTTTCAAATCCGTTTTGTGACAATGCTTCGTACAAGATAATTGCCACCGAATTTGACAGATTCAGACTTCTGATATCTCCCCACATAGGTATTCGTATACAGGTGTCTTCATTTTCTGCAAGTATCTCTTCAGGTATTCCTGCACTTTCTTTACCGAACATTATATAATCATCCGGCTTATACTCTACATCCTTATACGTATGATGCGCCTTTGTAGTTGCAAAATACATATGCTCTCTTGCCGCAGGATTCTTTTCATAAAAGTCATTTATATCGGAATATATTGTAACATCAAGATTCTTCCAATAGTCCATACCTGCGCGCCTTATCTCTTTTTCATTGATTCTGAAACCCAGAGGCTCTATCAGATGAAGTCTTGTACCCGTTGCTACACAGCTTCTTCCGATATTTCCTGTATTTGCAGGTATTTCAGGTTCAAGTAATACTATATTCATGAAAGACTCCTTACAAACTTCTCAATTCTTGAGATTGCTTCCTTAAGTCTTTCCATAGAATATGCATATGAGACTCTGACATAGCCCTCTCCGCTTGCACCGAATGCCGTGCCCGGAACTATAGCGGTCTTTTGCTCTTCCAACAATCTTGTTGCAAATTCTTCCGATGTCATATTAAATCTTTTTATACTCGGAAATACATAGAATGCTCCCTGCGGTTCAAAGCATGTCATTCCAAGTTCATCAAATTTATGTAATAGAAATCTTCTTCTTTGATTGTATGACTCTCTCATCTTGGCCACATCGTCATCTCCATGCGCCAGAGCCTCAACAGCGGCATACTGACTTGTAGTAGGTGCACACATAATGGCATATTGATGAATCTTTGTCATCTGAGCTATAATTTCCTTAGGACCTGTAGCGTATCCGAGTCTCCATCCCGTCATGGCATAGGATTTTGAAAAACCGTTTATAAGTATGGTTCTTTCTTTCATTCCTTCTACCTGAACTATTGAAGCATGTTCCCCTTCATATGTAAGTTCACAGTATATTTCATCGGATATTACATACAAATCTTTTGCTATACAAACTTTTGCTATCTCTTTTAACTCATTTATATTGAGTATTGATCCCGTAGGATTATTCGGGAAAAGGTAAAATAAGTATCTTTGTCTTATCTGTTACTTTTTTTCCAAAATTTGACTTGCTTTCAGCTTAAAACCGTCTTCGGCTTTGAGTTCAATTATTACAGGTTTTTCCTCCCTGCCAAAAATTGTACAAGGCTCATATGAAACATATGAAGGCTGAGGTATCAAAACTTCATCGCCTGCATCAAGCATTGCTCTGAGCGCAATATCAATGCCCTCACTTCCACCTACTGTAATGATCATTTCGTCTTTCGGATTATATTCTACATTAAGCTTTCTTATAAGATACTTTCTTATTTCTTCTCTAAGCTCCATCAAACCTGAGTTTGATGTATAAAAAGTTCTTCCTTTTTCAAGAGAATATATACCTGCATCTCTTATAAAAATAAGGTGTATCAAAATCAGGCTCTCCAACTCCAAGAGATATTGCATCTTCCATAGTATTGACTATATCAAAAAAACTTTCTGATACCTGAAGGTTTTTATTGATGTTATTGTTTTTGATAATGGATTTCTCATGGTGTTATCAGCTGCCTCTCATCTTTTTTTCTTTGCAGATAATATTGTTCCATGGTCTTTATATTTTTTTCAGTACAAAATGTGTTGCGGTTGAAAAGCACTGAATCCATAGGTGCCAATTTATCAGAGACAAATTGTGCCACTTCTCGCATTGTTCTTCCTTCAATAAAAACAGTAAAGTCAAATGCTCCACTCATCAAATATATTGCACTTTACTCAGAGAATTGGTAAATTCTTTTCAGCAATATTATCAAAGCCCATACCCTTTTTGAGGTGTAACTCTTACTTCAATAAGTGCATTCACCTTTTTCATTGGCTGTTTTTTTCCCAATTGATCAATGTATGATAACCGCATATCACACCTTCTTTTTCCATATCGGAAATCTCATTTTGCAACGGCCACCTCATCTTCACCCAATAAAATAGCCAACTCCGCAATATCAATTCTGGAATTTTTTTCAATTACCGATAATATCTCTCTCTCATCTTTTATCACCTTAAAAATTTCATCCTGCAAAGGCCTGTTCACATATTCTACAGATTCCTTATCTGTAATCACCTTTATCAAGGCTGTCTGTCAAACAACCTATTACCTGTGCAGCAATCCCTCTTTCCTCCAAGTATTTACAGGCAGATATAGGGTCCTCACTCAGAACTATCTTGCCTTCGCTTAAAAAGTCTATATATATTTATTCCGAAATATTCACAAATCTCAATACAAATCTGTATTGTACTTATTTTTATTTCTATCTCAAAACCGCAGCCACGAGACTTTGCAAAAATTATATAATGCCTTTTAGGATTCCACCTTCCGAAACATCTACCGTTTCACCATCGACCTCTGTGAATATACTGTTTATATCTACAGGAGCACATTCAGGTCTGTCATTATTTATGGGAGATAAATATCTCCCATAATAACCGTTTTCTTTAACATGCTTTTTCTATGCTCTCTATATATACTTTATTAAAATATCCGTTTAATTCTTCACGGTAATTCTCTATCAGTATCAAAGAGCCCTTAAGTCCGGCATATCCGCAAAATATTATATATTTTTTCATTACTGTCCTGCATTAATGTTCGGGTCAAAACCCGGACCTTGACTGACATCAACAGAATTATCTGCAGGTCCGTTATCTGCAGGAGCATCATTTACAGTTTCGCCACCCTCGGTATTTTCTACCGGTGCAGCTGTAGGAGCAGGAGCATCCACTCTGGTACCTCTGATATAAATATCGTCGGCCATTCTGTAATTATCACTTGATACCAATTCTCTGCTTACCTCAACTCCGTTTTCCTTTACAACCTTCCAAAGCTTTGAAACTCTTCCCTTATGTCCGTCTGATTCCTTTCTGATATATCCTACAGGCTTTGAAGGATCGTCTTTATAAGTCTTTCCCTTAGGTGTTTCATTGATTACTTCAGAAACAAATTCAATTGTTCTGTTTGTAGATCTGTCTTCCTTACCCCAGATAGTGAATGTAACATTTCTTCCGGATGTAACAGCCTCTACATATATAGGAGTACTTCTGTTGTTTGTAACCTTTATATCCTTATAATCTCCGGCAATCGCCGCATCACCGCTTGGCTGTACATAACCTACTATCATTGAGTGATTTTTTCTCTCTGTGATTTTTACTTCAGCTCTCAGCGCGGCCTGATATAATGTTGTTGCAATCTGACATGCACCACCGCCGACACTGTCTACAACCAATCCGTTTTGATAAGCCTTTGCCATCTTATATCCGTTTTTAATTGTAAACGGTTGCATTCTTTCATAACCCGATATTGTTTCACCGGGCATCAAAAGCACACCGTCCATCTTCTGTGTTCCGACAGCAATATTTGTGGCTCTCTCGGATGTGGAAGACGAGTAGTTGGTTGTAAATGTACCAAGCACATCCTTTATATCTTTCAAATCCTCAGCCTTAACGGCTGCGGCCTGCTTCGTCACCTGTGCTTCTATTGTCTCTTCTCCGCTTTTAAGAATCGCTTCCTTAAGCTTGTCTACAGTAGAGTCCTTATCTATTGCATATCCGTCATGTTCAGGTGTTATCTCAAATGCACCGTTGACTCTTTTTATAGTTGCATTAACAGGTGCATCCGGATTCTTACTGTTGGCTCTCTTAAAAAATGCATTTAAAGCTTCTTCATTAAATTCTATATCGGGAGTAATGCTTTCAGGATTTTCTATAAGACCTGCACTTTTTGCAAATCTTTCAATCATATTTCCTGATGTATATTTGCCCGCTTCAGACAGTATATACTCTTTATTTTCTATGCTTGCACCAAGATCCGAAAAGCTGCTCTCTATCTGCTCTCCGTTTACAGATAAGATAAACTTCTTCTCATCAACTTTAGTCTGAAGTTTTTCCAAAGCTTCACTAAGTGCAGTCATTGTTTTAACGCTGTCATCCAATCCGCTTACACTGAATCCTTCAGGCAGTCTTCTCTCAGCTTTTATTCCTTCATCTTCAGTTACAGCCTCCTGTGTGCTCTCCTGTTCTTTGGTTGTCTCCTCTTCTTTAGCATCACTGTCTGTAGACTTCTTATCGTCAGCTTTTGCCTCCTGCTTTTCGGCTCTAACTTCAAAACTTCCCGCTCTACTACCTATTCCAAATCCTGCAACAGCCATAAACACAGCCATTGCTGCAGTTATATTTCCTATATTCTTCTTCAACTTTCCCTTGTCCTCTCTAGACCGGCATACCTATATTGACAATGCTGACACTACTACAGGTACCACCATAGCCAGAACTAAAATTGTAACTATAACTATTGATATAATCTGTCTTTTCTTATTCTTCATATAAACCTCTTTTCTTTATGGGATAAACTATACTTTTATGATTTTAGTGAAATGTTTTCAGTCTACAGAATGTAGACTGTAATATTTGCGCTTTATCAGGTAAAATCAACGCTTCCTGATTTTATTTTATCCATCATCCTTTTAGCTTCGGATTCTGAAAGCAAGTCAATATTTACCTTGCATCCAATTCTATGACAGTTTAGTAATTTCTGCAAGTCCTCTTTTTGTTCTTTTTCTGATCGGAACGAACTTTTTTTATCTTAACCTTCATAGCTTCCGGGCTTATTTCAAGAGTTTTAAAATTTTTCATAATTTCCTGAAATAAAGACATGAGTATAGTATGCATCACTGAACGCTCTGAGAGTTTTTTTCTTTCAATACCGAAGTAGCACATGCATCAGTAAGATTTTTTTCTCACATTATCCGGAAGTACCTTCTTACATAATTTATATGTATCAATACCTCTTTTCTCAAATTCCAATCCTGCTCTGTTTGCTTCTTTTTTACAAAGCTGTAATCAAAAAAATTGTGTTATGTCCAAGTAGAACATAGTCTTCACAAAAGTCCACTATATGATTTATAACCTCATATATCCTTTTTGCATTCTCAAGCTCGTTTTTCACTGATTTTTTTGTCAATTCAAAGTATTTTTGTCATCCACCTGCATATCCGGGTTTATAACACAGGAGAAAGTATCAATTATCTGTGAATCTTTTTCACTTTTTTAAAAAGTCCAACTTCAATTATCTTATCTTTTGACAACCTTATTCCGGTAGTTTCAAGGTCAATTGCTATATAATCGGAAATCATCATACTTTGGCACTCGGACAGTCGTCTCTTAAAAAACAAATATCACATTTTTCTCTTCTTGCAATACATATGGTCCTGCCAAGAGTTATCAAGTCCGTGTTCCAGACTATCCAGTGATCTTTTGGAAGTATCTCCATAAGTTCAAACTCTATTTTTACCGGATCGTCACTTTCTGTAAACCCGAGTTTTTTTGTAATCCTTTTTACATGTGTATCTACCACTATACTTGGCAGATCAAATATATTTCCTCTGATTACATTAGCGGTCTTTCTGCCCACTCCCGGAAGAGTTAAAAGGTCATCCAGATCGCTTGGCACCTCTCCTCCAAAGTCGGTCAAAAGCTTTCTTGCACAGGCAATCAAGTTTTTAGCTTTATTATGATAAAAACCTATGGAATGTATATCTTTCTCCATTTCAGACAAATCTGCATCGGCAAACTTCTCAAGACTGTCATATTTTTTATACAAATCTCTTGTCACCATATTTACTCTGGCATCTGTACATTGAGCACTGAGTATGGTTGCAAACAGAAGTTGCCACGGAGTATTATACTCCAAATAAATTATTTTTTCCGTACCATATGTTTCATCTAATCTTTTTAAAATTCTTTCAAGTCTTTTATCAATCATACCGTTATCTCTATTTTTTTCTTCCGCTTGGCTGATATTCATAATATCTTACGCCTGCCGCATTCAACATTCTTTTACTGGCTCTTACGGAAGGGCTTGAGGCATATTTATCCTCCTCATATATTATAGTCTTTATCCCCGCCTGAATTATTGCCTTTGCACATTCATTACATGGAAATAAAGTCACATATATTTTACTTCCCTCTAAAGAACCGCCTCTGTAGTTTAATATTGCATTCAACTCACTATGTGTGGAATACAGATACTTTGCATTATAAGGATCTGTAAGTTCAAATTCCTTTCCCCATGGAAAATCTTCATCGGAGCAACCTCTCGGAAATCCGTTGTATCCCATAGACAGTATCTTATTATCCTCACTTACTATACAGGCACCTACCTGAGTGTTCGGATCCTTTGATCTTCTTGCACTGAGCTTTGCAACACCTATAAAATATTCATCCCAGTTTATATAATCTTCTCTCTTTTCGCTCATAATCCACCTATAAATCTATTATATTAAAGCCTGCAGCTTTCTTTAGTCTGTTCATTACCGCTCTTCCGATACCGCTCTCATCAAATGACTCGGATATTATATTCTTTACCCCAAGGTCATCACATTTTCTAAGTACGTCAAAGAGATTATGGGCAATACTGCTCATATCTTTTTGAACTTCAAGGCTTAAAAAGCTTTTCATATTATCCTTTTTTTATTTTCGTTTTAATAAAGCTGTAATAAAAATCACTTTTATGTTCATCCACTGTAAGTATCGCCGTATCGATAGTCCGATTCCATTATCTGTGACCTCAGATAATCCGATACCGCACTTTCACTTCCTCTTAACATCTTCATATCAGCCTTCGGTGCATAATGCTTATATTTCATTCCCGGTGCCTTAGGAGCCTCTCCTGTTGATAAAAGATGCTCAATTGCAGGGTCTATATTTACATTGCCGCATACATCTCTGAGCATTTCAAGAGTAGTGCACCGGGTCTTAATAATGTCGGAGTCTGTTTCAGTCAAATCCACTATTGTGGACTCCACACCTATTCCGACTTCACCACCGTCTATTATCATCTCTATCTTGGAATTCATATCTTCAAATACATGAGATGCTTTTGTCGGAGAAGGTCTGCCTGAAGTATTTGCACTCGGTGCGGCTATCGGTACTCCTGCAACTTCTATCAAAGCTCTTGCAATATTACTCTCAGGAAGTCTTATCGCAACCGTATCAAGGCCTCCGCTTGTAGCATCCGGTATAATGCTCTTCTTTTTTAATACCACAGTCATAGGTCCCGGCCAAAACTTGTTTGCCAAAGTATAAAACAGCTCAGGTATATCATTTGCAATATCTTTTACGTCTTCCGTTTTTGAAATATGCACTATCAACGGATTGTCGCTCGGTCTGCCCTTTGCCGCATAGATCTTTTTTGCAGCTTCAGGCATCAGAGCATTTGCACCCAGTCCGTAAACCGTTTCTGTAGGAAACGCCACCAGCCCTCCGTTTTTTATTATAATTGCGGCCTCTTTAATATCTCCGTCCCCTATATAATTCATCAATATCTTTTTTTATCTATCTTTTTACAATAGTTTCTTTTTATTTTCCTGCTCCAATTATACCTCTTCCGAATCTTTTAAAAAAACCTTCTTTTGCTCTTAATCAATTTCTTTTGCTTACCTCTTCGTACTTTTCTCTGATTTCTTCAAAGGTTGCCGTATCTACAACCTTTGTAGTCTTTATTACATAGTATCCGTCATTATTTTTTTCTTACTCTTTATTTTTCCCCTTCACAATTCCATGTTCAGGGCAGATTCCTATACAGTAGTAATTCCTCTGATTTGTTGAAAACCATTTTATTTTTTTCTTTAACATTCTGTTGCATCTGTCACAAATAAGATCGGAATTATGCTTATCCGCTATCGCCTCTTCCTTTGTAGGAAACAGAGTGGATACAAACTTTGAATATCCCGAAAAATGCAAATATATTTCCTCTTCACTGCTTCTCGGTACACGATAATAGTCAAGTGAATAATATTCACTTACAGGTCCGAAATCCATATTTTGCATTACTTTGGCTGTATATACGGCATCATCTAAAGCATGATGAAAAGGTCTGTTATTCTCAATATTCAGCATATTCACAGCTCTTTCAAGAGGTATCCTGTCCTGTTCTCCGTTAGGGTATCTTATGTTGAAGAGCTTTTGAATATCATAGTAAAACAAAGGATACTCAAATTTATTTTCCACATCGTAAAATTTCATATTTCTTTGAAGTTCCACCAAATCGAGATTTCCCCATGTACAGAGTATGGTCTTTTTTTGCTTATTGTCAAGCTCACAAAAACTCAAAGAAATCCTTTATAGCTTCTGTAAAAGGAACTCCTTTTTTTCTTCAGCTCTCCGATACCTATCTGTACCACCTCATGTACCTTAAAATGCATCTTTTTATAAACTGTGGGCTTTATTACTCTATGAAATTCATCGACTTTTTTAAGCTTTGAATCAAGCTTTACCGCTCCTATTTCTATTATTTCAAAGGGAAGATCTTTATTGCTGTATTCTCTGCCGTTAGGACTTTGGTTCCATTCCAAATCCAGCACTATATAACTATCCATATCCACCTTTCCAAAAAAGCACATCCGAAGATGTGCTTTAATTTTGTCTTATTTTATAATGTCATCTTTTCGTTCTTTACAATGGCATCTTTTCTCATCGGAATACGGCAATTTTTATTGTTTCCAAACTCCACTATCACAGTATCATCTGTAATATCAATCAATACACCATAAAATCCTGATGCAGTCTCTACCGTATCGCCAACTTCTAAACTTGCAAAAAGCTCAGCCTGCTTAGCTTTTTCTTTTTTATTAGGTCTATAGGCCATAAAATAAAATATAGCTCCTATAAACACTACATACATTGCAATCGCACCTACTCCAAAACCACCACCTGCATTCGCAGTTGCCAAAATATTCATAGTCCTCCTATTTAGAACCTTCAAGCATGGTTCTTATTTTGTTATTTTTATATTCTGTATATCTATTTTCGCGTATAGCTGTGCGAATCTCACTCATCATTGTATTATAGAAATATAAATTGTGCAATACACAAAGACGCATACCAAGCATTTCATTTGCCTTCAACAAATGTCTGATATAGCCCCTTGAATATGATCTACAGGCCGGACAGTTACATCCCTCTTCTATAGGTCTTTTATCAAGCTCATATTTCTTGTTGAAAAGGTTCAGCTTCCCATAGTTTGTATATACATGTCCATGTCTACCGTTTCTGCTCGGATATACACAGTCAAAGAAATCCACTCCCCTGTCTACCGCTTCAAGAATATTTATAGGTGTACCTACACCCATAAGATATGTAGGCTTATCCTTTGGCAGATGTTCAACAGTTACATCAAGTATATGATACATCTCCTCATGGCTCTCACCGACAGCCAGACCGCCTATTGCATATCCGTCAAGATTCATCTCGCTTATTTCTTTTGCATGTGAGATTCTGATATCGTCAATAACTCCGCCTTGATTTATACCGAAGAGCAACTGCTCCTTATTTATGGTATCCTCCAATGAATTGAGTCTGTCCATCTCCACCTTACATCTTTGCAACCATCTGGTAGTACGTGCCACAGATTCCTCTATGTATTTTCTCTCCGCAAGTGCCGGAGGACATTCATCAAATGCCATTGCTATTGTAGATCCCAAATTTGATTGTATTTGCATACTCTCTTCAGGTCCCATGAATATCTTTCTTCCGTCAATATGTGAATTGAAAGCGACGCCCTCTTCCTTAATTTTTCTGAGTTTAGCCAGTGAAAACACCTGAAAACCGCCCGAATCTGTCAGTATCGGCCTGTCCCAATGCATAAACTCATGTAGACCTCCAAACTCTTTTATAAGCTTGTCACCTGTTCTTACGTGCAGATGATAGGTGTTTGAGAGCTCAACCTGACAACCTATTTCCTTAAGGTCATCCGTTGAGACAGCTCCTTTTATAGCGGCTACAGTGCCGACATTCATAAAAAGCGGTGTCTCTACGGTACCATGTCACTGTTTCCATAGTAGCGCTTTTTGCTCTATTGTCCACAGCCTTTATTTCATATTTCATAAAATACCTAAACTACAGCACCATTGCTGTCTTTATTTATTTCAACTTTTTTATCTTTTTTCTTCTTATTCTTAGCTTTTTCGGCCTTCTGCTCTTCCTTCTTCTGCTCGATTTTTTTATCAAATCTGTTGCTGAAGATGTACCAGAAGATACTTGATAAGAATACGGAAGAATATGTACCTGCTACGATACCTACCATGATCGGTAATGCAAACTCTCTGATAGAAGAAACTCCCATTATAAAGAGCACGAAAATCATGATAAATGTAGTAAGTGATGAATAAATACTTCTTGTAAGAGTCTCGGTTACACTTGTATTTATAATCTCTTCTTTTGTAGCCTTTGACAATAATGCCTTATTCTCTCTTATTCTGTCAAATATTACTATAGTAGCATTTATAGAGTAACCTACTATTGTAAGGATACATGCAATAAATGTCGACCCTACACTCCAACGAAGCAGTGCATAGAATGCAATTACAACTAAAACATCATGTACAAGCGCAAGCACTGAACTTGTTGCAAATCTGAAGTCTTTAAATCTGAACCAGATATAAAGAAGCATAAGTATTGTAGCAATTACAGTAGCTACAACAGCATCTTTCTTCATCTCGGAACTTACAGCACCTGATATTGACTCTGCTGTGATCTTCTCGGCATCCACACCGAATTTTTGAGCAAGAGCACTGTTAAGTTTCTCTCTCTCGTCTACTGAAAGTGTACGTGTCTTTATGATAACCTCATTCGAACCTTCAACCTTTTGTGTCTGTGTTCCGGCTTCAGCCTGTTACTGATTCTACTACAGGCACAACCTCTTTTGAGATTCTGTCAAGTGAATAATCTTCATTAAATGTAACATTTGTAGATGTTCCGCCTCTGAAGTCTATACCGTAGTTGAACAGATCTCCATATTTTGCCTTATTTACTCCTGCACCGACAATACCTGCAAGTATAACAACTACTGAAACTGCAATCGTTATATTCTTCATTCCAACAAAATTTATAGGCTTTGCCGCAAGTTTCTTACCATAAAGCTTAGGATTATCAAGCCCTATATTGTAGAAAGCCTTCATTATAAATCTTGTAACAAAAAGTGCTGTAAACATTGACAGTATAATACCGAGTGCAAGTGTCTGTGCAAATCCCTTTACGGTACCTGAACCTCTAAGATAAAGTACAGCTGCGGCTATAAGTGTAGTAACATTTCCGTCAACGATAGCCGACAAAGCCTTCTTAAATCCTAAATTAATTGCTTCATTTACACTCTTACCAAGTCCGATTTCTTCCTTGATTCTGGTAAAGATAATAACATTTGCATCCACCGCCATACCGATTGAGAGTATGATACCGGCAATACCCGGCAATGTCAGTGTAATTTCAAATGCAGACAAGAGTAAAATCTCAAGTATAACATATAATGAAAGTGCAAGTACCGATGCAAATCCCGGAAGTAAGAATACCGCAACCATAAATACTGCAAGGATTACAAATCAACTGCAGCAGCCTTCATACTTGTAGATATGGCTTCCTGTCCAAGCTTTGCTCCTACCACATTACTTCTAAGTTCTTCAAGCTCAAGAGAAAGTGAACCTATACGTATAGTAGAAGCAAGATTCTTTGCTTCATCGTATGAAGTCATGCCTGTAATCTGTGCCGTTCCGCCTGTTATAGCAGTCTGAACTGTAGGATTTGAATAAATAACATTGTCGTATATAATAGCAATTCTCTGTCCGATAAGTCTTGCAGTAGCCTCTGCAAAAGCCTTTGAACCCTCATCTGTAAATGTAAGTGATACAACATACTCACTGTTACCGTTATTATCTATAATACCGGCTTTGGCTGTTGCCACCTGATCACCTGTAAGTACGGTATTACCCTGTGGATCTACAAAGATCAAAGAACCCGGTTTTCCAAGTTCGTCAAGTATTGCATTGGCATCAGATACACCCGGGATATCAATATTAATTCTATTTCCACCCTCTCTGTAAACTTCAGCCTCTGTTGAGTAATTCTGTACTCTCTGCTGCAACTTATAGATAGTGTCCGCCATATCCTCATCTGACGGATTCGGCTCAACTGTTTGGTAAGTAATACTTACACCACCTGCCAAATCAAGTCCGAGTTTTATTTTACCTGTACTGAATTTGGAAGTTTTACCTGTTTCATCAGCTACATCACTGTCTGTTGCCTCATCTCCGGTCACTTCACCGCTCTCATTTGATATGGTAGTCTCACTTGTTGCTACAGCACCGGTATTACCCTTACCTGCAGATAAAACATTGTAAGCAAGAAAACCGAAAAATACCAAAACCACAACTGTGATAAACAGAGAGGCTAAGCCCTTTTGCTTATTGTCCTTCATTATCTTCTCCTATTTTACCCAGCTAACGCTGCTTTTATCATTATTGCACACTCAATTCTCTTTTTTTGAAGTTCGCAACCGATATCATAAGTATCTGTAATAGAGCCGTGGAAGCTATAAGAATTAGCCGCACATCCTCCACTACAATAAAATCTTGCATAGCAATCCTTACACTTTGGCTTAGCGTAAACATTGCATAGCTTAAACTCATTACTGATGTCTTTTCTCTTCAAACCGTCAAAGACATTTCCAAGCAAGAACTCATCTTTTCCGACAAATTGATGACATGGATACAGGTCACCCCAAGGTGTAACCGCCAAGTATTCCGTTCCCGAACCACATCCTGAAAGTCTCTTTGCAACACATGGTCCCTGAGTCAAATCTATATTGAAGTGGAAGAAATTGAATCCTCTTCCTTCCTTCTTTCTCTTGATATACTCTACAGCAAGTTTATCATACTCTTCCATAATCTTTGGAATATCTTCTTCTCTGATTGCATAAGCTTCACCGTCTTCACCTACTACAGGCTCCATACTTGTCTGCTTAAATCCAAGGTCTGCAAAATGCAATACATCCTTTGAAAAACTCAAGATTATTTCTTGTAAAAAGTACCTCTGATATAGTAATCCTTTGTGCCTCTGCTTTCTGCAAATTTTACAAACTTAGGAACTATAACATCATAGCTGCCTTTACCTCCTCTGGTAGGACGCATAGCATCATTAACTTCTTTTCTGCCGTCCAAGCTGAGTACTACATTTGACATCTCCTGATTGCAAAATTCCATAATTTCGTCATTCAAAAGCATTCCGTTTGTAGTAATTGTAAATCTGAATTTCTTATTATTGGCTTCTTCCAGGCTTCTGCCGTATTTTACAAGGTCCTTTACCACCTGCCAGTTCATAAGCGGCTCACCGCCAAAGAAGTCTACTTCCAAATTCCTTCTGTTGCCGGAATTGGCTACAAGGAAATCAAGCGCTCTCTTTCCGACATCATAGCTCATAAGAGCTCTTCTGCCATGATACTCTCCCTCTTCGGCAAAGCAGTATTTACATGCAAGATTACAATCGTGAGCAATATGAAGACAGAGTGCCTTTACAACTGTTTCTCTCTCTTTAAAATCATTGATGTACAGCTCATAAGTATCCTTGGTATAAAGCTCTTCCGCATTTATAAGCTCCTGTATATCGGATATAGCCTCATCTATTTCCTCATCACTGTACTTATCCTTCAAACCTGATTTAATATCAGCTTTTATCTCATCACTTAAGTTTATCGGAGCATCTATCTCTCCAATAAGCTTTTCACCAAGTTCCATTGCATCATACATAAGCTCATCAACTACATGAACAGAACCTGAATTGACATCTAAAACTATATTATATCCGTTATTCTTATATTGGTGTAACAAATTATTCCTCTTTCTATCATGAAGCAAATTTTACAACATGAAAAGCCCCTTAACAGTCTATGACCGCGAAGGGGGGTTTTTGATACAAGCGTCTTATCTGTTAGGATTCTCACAACCCTGGTTTCCAACTGTGCAAGATGTCTTGCAAGCTGACTGACAAGAAGTTTGGCACTCGCCACAACCACCACGCTTTAAGCTCTCTTTAAGAGTTTTCTCATTTAAAGTAACAACATGCTTCATATACATTCTCCTTCTATGTCGTACTACGACAACAAGCTTTTATGCTAACTCATTTTAGCATAAGTAAATATCTTTTCAATAAATATATTTTTGAACACTTCAACACTCATATTTGCTCTTTTTGCGGCATCTTCAATGCTTTAATATTCCGTCTTTTACCAAGGATGCAAGAGTAGTTACAGCACCTTCAAGCTTGCCTTTTTATTCCTTCAAGTCTTCCTTTTTCTATTCCTTCAAGCCTTCCCCTCTCTACTCCCCTTGCTTCAACTCTATCAAGTACTTCGCACATATTAACATTCTCCTTTCCCTTCAGCTCATTTATAGTTTCTTCAAATCTGTTATCTCCGGTCATCGCACTCATCAGATAAAGTAGCTCTTCAACATGCTCAATTGTAGTTTTATCAGCAGTATAGTCTCTCTTTGTTCGCATTTGATACAGATAATCCGCCAATATTTTAAAGTCACTTTTTAAATAAATCAATTTTTACTCTGTCCAGATATGCAATTTCAAAAAGATTAATCTTAAAATCATTTACATAAGATTTTATATCATTATGTACATTCAATATTTCTAAAAAGTGTAGTAGGATAATTCCCATCTTTTTATCATATCCAAGATATAAGACTAAAGTAATCACGGGATACTTTTTTCCTTATATCTGTTTTCTTTTCTTGTCTGATTTACATACTCTGTACCGTCATATCCGAACACTCTAAGAGGCATTAACTTATCAGGTCTTGTCTGATTCTCTAATCCAAACAGTGATATATTTATTTTACTGTTTTGCCAGTATTTTTGCAATATCTCTCTCCTGTAATCTGACATTACTTCCTATCTTTAGCATACTCATTGGCAGTGCATCCGACAATGAAGATTCATCAACTACATCTTTGCCGTCAAATAAAAGTACATTTAAGATATCAGCAAATACATCATTGTACTTTTTCAAGCATCTTTTGAGTTATGTCCTTATCTTTCATATCTCTTCCCCTATTATACCAAAAATATTATTATCAGGCTGTTTTTTTATTATAAATTTTTAATAAAAGGGCCGTCACTTTTGTAACAGCCCCATTACACTCATCTATTCTTCTTTTTCTTTTTGTATACAAAGACTATTCCCAATCCCAATGCAATGCCTCAAAGTTATAACTGCCAAAGGAATATAACCTGCTGATAAAAGTTTTGCCTTCGGTGCTTTTATTTCAAAGCTTACAGAAGCGATATCGCTTAAATTACCTGCCTTATCCTTCCCCTGTGCTTTTATGTTGTGCTTACCTTCTGTATAAATACTTAGTTTATTGTACCGTCATCCTTGATTGTATACTCACTCTTATCGAGTAATTTATCATCAAGCCAAACCGATTCGATAAAAATCTCCGGGAAGTTCCGTACTTAAAATAATATTTACATTGCCCTCATAGATTTGCCTTCTTCGGCGCCCAGAATCATACTTACAGGTTTTGTGGCATCATATATAACTTCCACCGGCTTCATTGAAGACTTATTTCCTGCCGTATCTATTACTTCAAGATTGAAAGTATATTTTCCGTCTTTATCTATTGATTTTAAGAACTTCAACTCACCGTTTACAAACTCAAACGGCTCATCCATTCCGTTTATAGTTGCCGACACAATAGAAATTTCATCGGTGTTCCATACCTCAATACCGGGTTTAAAAGGCTTGTTTGTATACTGTCCTACAAGTTCTTCAGGCTTAAACTTAAATGTAGCACCTTTTTTATTTACCGAGAAATTCACCTTCTTCTCGGTAACATTTCCTGCCATATCATATATGGTTACGGTAAGTATATAATTGTCATCAATATATAGGATCAAGATTTAATATATATCCTCCGTCCTGTTTCTTTGCCTTATATATAAGGTCTCTTGACTTTCCGTCCGCTACGGCTGTAAGAGTAATCTTTTGACTTTAGTAAATCTATATTTACATCGCTGTATTTTACTACAGGTGAAACTGTTCTTGCATTTGCAGTCAAATCTTCCACTCCTGTAATCGTAATATACGGTGCTGTAGCATCAACATTAAGCTTTTTCTTCAAATCTTTACTTGTTCCGACTCTGAACCCGGATTGTTTTTTAACAACTGCGATTCTGTACTCTCCGTCATCATCAAACACTATATTGGCTCTGTGATTTTACACCGTCCGAACTCCAGGTATATCTTTGTATTTGACAGTACTTCTTTTCCATTCACGTTTTTTTGTAAACCGATACTGAATAATTATTCTCATTAAAGTCGTTGTCGTCAACATTTACATATGTCGATCTTGTATTCAAGAATCCGTTCACCCCTGTTATTTACTATATCTCTGTTTATACTTACTGTATGTCTGACATTATTTATACTTCTTCCGGTATCTGTTCTTTCGCTCACGGTATTTCCATTTCCGACAGGTTGGAAAAAAATTGCGGCACTTCATTTGATACATCTGTTACTTCTCCTGTTTGAACAGGTTGAGGCGTGTCTTGTATTTCTGTCTCAGTAGTTTGACTTGTATTATTATCTACAACATCTCTGTGTGTAATATTATTTCTTATCACTGAACCGGATATATTTCTGTCGGTATTTACATTACTGCCGACGATCCGTTCTTCGGACTATCCGTTCTTCGAGCACTATCTGTTCTTCCTGCACCTGTATCTTCCGTATTGCTCCTGTTCGTATCTATGGTAACTACAGTAATGCTGTTTGACATTCCTCGACCTTTCTGTAAGCTGTATATTTTCATGTACTTCATGTGGTACTTTGGCTCTATAACAGGCTGAGCCGCCAAAAAGAATATCTGATTCTTATTACCGTTTTTTGAAACAAACCTTCTCATGTCTGTATTAACTGTGTTTAAGCTGTTTGTCCTTGTGATCTGTACACTGCGTCCCTATCTCAAAGTATACATTGCTTCTATAAAGAGTAATACTTGCATTTCTACTTTCTGTATCACTTAAATTTGAAAATCCTGTTCTGATTACCAAATCATCTCTATTTGTGTTTGAATATGTTGCAATTGAAGAAGTCGCAACAGATGATGTAGCAAGAGCCGGAGGTCTTGAAACATCATAATCTTCTATCTCAATATTTCCCACCGTTTAAAAATAACATTCTTTATATTTTCAAAAAGAATTTTCTACCAAAACAGGACTCCAGTTAAAATAACTCTCATCATTTGTATCACCCAAATCTCTTGGTGTAGGCAGGGTTAATCTTCCCTTCCGAATCTAAGAATGATGAAACATTTCCTGATATGGTATCCTTCACCGTCTCTGAAAAATCAATCCTATCAAAATGTTTGTAGACGCTGCCATGGAATCAAAAATAAAAAGATCTGAAAATAATTTGAAATAAAAACAAAAACAAATGATTACTGCAATTAACTTTTTTCTATGCCTCTCATATTCATAATACTATCTGCCTCCCGCAATTAAATTAATTTCTTCGATAATTTCAAAATTTGTATTTTTTCATTGTGATTATTTAGAATCTGACCATGATAATTTTTCTAAAAGAATTGTTTCGTCCATATCTTTATTATTTTTTAACGATATCATGTGTTTACTCTTTTTGCCGGTAATTTCCTTGAGTTTATTTTTCTAAGAGGCATGGTTGTGTTTTTGCATCTTCTGATCCACCACCCACTTTTTCTTTTTGAACCATAACTTAAAATATCACTCAAATGCCTTTCTTACTCCCATTTTAAACCATAACAAAATACTTATAAAACAACATGATGACACCTGAAAAAATCCCGCTAAAATATAGTATTCTATGCATCAGATACCTCCGATATTTTTTTCAATTTATTCTTTAAAGAAACGAAGTTGGAATTAAATTCTATATCAGGTAATTCCCCTGCCTTCATATAAATCATAGCTGATGTATTCACATCTTTCATATCTATCAACAACATAGTCGCAAGACTTATATAAGCCGTAGCATCTTCAGGATATTTTTCTATAATATCTTCGTACTCTTCAGCTGCCCCTTTTGTATTCCCCAAGAGCTCTATAAATATCTCCTACCCTGTTTTTAAATAAAACCGTCTGTTCAGGCGTAGCGAATATCAGATATCTTTCATAATATGATACGGCTTCATATAAATCATTTCTTGATTCTTTTTCATCCGGTTCAATATTTGCTCTTCTATAGTAGGCATCCGCAAATCCGAAGTACAATTCCGGTAAATATTTTATCTTTTAAATCCTTGTCTATATAGGAACTGTTTTAATATCTCACCCTGCTTTATTTAAAAAGTTCCATCGCTTTTATCAAAAGGTTTTTCGCCCACCTTCTGTATGGCAAAAAGCATTTGCTCTGTAAATCTTTTGACAATGTAATATATATTTCTGCCTTTTTCTTCCTCATTTACTTCTGTATTCAGGTACTCATCAACATTTTTTTCATATCTTTGACTATAATGTTCCAATCCGTACCCTATTTCCGATAAAGGATCTTTGACAAATGAAGAATAATATTTTTGCCTGTGGATATTTCTTTATATTTACTTTGTCAAAATATCTTGCAGCCGTTCCATAGTCAATATCAAACTCTGTATCCTTACTGTTGCCGAGAAAATAAATCTGTCCCATTCTCATCATAAGATCGTCATTATTACCCAAATCACCTGTTCCTGATGCAATCATTGCAGAAATCGCCATCAGTCCGTTCCTTGTCTGCCCAAGATCACAGTAATAATCAAGCATTCTTATATATGCTTCCGTACTGTTTCGGGGATATATTTATCGCATCTCGGAAAAGTTTTAAAATATCAGAATCAACTACATTCTCACTTCCTGCTGAAGCAATTTTAAGAGCCGCTTCAGATAAATAATTGTTATAGACCTTTGAGATTTCCCTTTTCTCCATTCCGTTTACAACAATAGCCATAGAGAAAAAAGTAAAAGAGAGAATAAGACTTGCCGCAAACAAATATATTTTCTTTTTTTGAGTTGCTATGTATGAATCATCCAAATCTCTGAAATGTTGCAGTGCATATGACATTTCTTTACAATCGTTAAATCTTTTGTCAGGATCTTTTCTTGTGGCTCTGAGAATTATCTTTTCAAGACCGTTTGACAAACTCTCATCCCATCTTCTTATCGGATAAAGCTCATATGGCGGCTCTGAAGGATTCACACCGGTAAGAAGATGATACATAGTTGCACCAAGATTATATATATCCGTCCTGGCATCTGTTTGTCTTAAAGTCTCTCCCGCAAACTGCTCAGGTGCGGCATACCCTATAGTACCGAGGCATGTTGTATCCGATACACTGTCGTAGTTATATTTTCTTGCCGTTCCGAAATCTATCAAAGTGATTTTACCGTCAGGTCTTAACATAATATTTGCCGGCTTCAAATCTCTGTATATTATCGGAGGATTCTGCGAATGCAAGTAATCCAGCACATCACAAAGCTGTATTGCATAATCCGCCACTTTATCTTCTTCTATAACTCCTTCCTCAGACAAAATATCGGATAAAGGCCTACCCTCCACATAATCCATTACTATTATTATGGTATCGTCATTTTCAATTATATCTGCGATACTTGGCAGGTAAGGATGCTTTTAATTCTTTTCAAGAGATCTGTTTCAGTTATAAGACTTTGTTTCATAATCTCATAATTTTTGTTTTTTTCTCTTTTTCGCATCTCCTTTATGGCCCATTGTTTATTTGCCTTTTCATTCATCGCCAAATAAACAACACTCATACCGCCCTGTCCGATCTTTATTTAAAATCTTATACTTTCCGTCTAAAAGGCTGCCTATTTCCAACATATTACCCCTATTATTGAACTTTGACCAATGCCGCTGATATATTATCCTGTTCATTTCTTCTAAGATTCAATGATATCAGCCTCTTAATCATCTCATTAAGTTTATTACTTTCGCATCTGCCAAGTAAACTAAAACATCTCTTTTTCAGATATCTCATGCCTGAATCCGTCACTGCAAAGCAGTAAAATATCACCTTTTTCACTTCTCCGCAAAACATATCAGGGATTTACCTGTTCTGATGCTCCGATACATTGCAAAAGTACATTCCTTTTCGGATCGTTTTTTGCTTCTTTTTCTGTAAGTCTGCCCTCCGCCACCTCTTTTGCAATAAATGTATGGTCATTTGTAAGTCTCTCTATTTTAGATGAAGATATTTTTATATAGTCTGCTGTCTCCTACATGCCATACAAAAATCTGTTTTCCTGCCAAAAGAAAAAGCCGTTATTGTTGTACTGAGATATATTCCATGCTCTTTTCCCCATAATAGAGTCAATCCCTCATTTTCAGAACTTTATGATACTTCCTATATCTTCCCTCATTCTGCTTTCATCCCAGATACTTTCATATTTACTGTAACTGTACAAAAACCAGTCTGAAAATGCTTTCCGCTATGCTCTTGCTGGCCAACTCACCACAGGAAAGTCCACCCATTCCGTCACAAATTATGCCTATACAGACTTCCTCACCTTTTAAATTTGGCTCTCTTTAATATTACACTGTCCTGATTACAACTCTTTTTAATCCGACTTCGGTTTGTGCCGCCAAAAAAATAATTCATATTTTTATACCATGTGAAATTCAAATTCTTCATTTGATAAACTTATAATGTCATTATCCCAAAGTTCAACTTCAACACTTGATGATACTTTTTCACCATTTACCATTGTAAAAATTCAGTGACTTCAAGTCTCTTATAAAAATGATCCGTCTTTTCTTACAATTTCCGCATGATTCCTACCGACTGAAGAATTGTCATTTATACAAAAATCAACATAGCTTTTTTCTTCCGATTCTAAAGCTTGACTTATCTATAAGAATTTTTCACCTGTTCTCTTCCATATCAGAAATGCGTTTAATACGTTTACAGAAAGTCCAAGTAATGTCGTCTCAGCAAAGCGGTCTGAATTTTGTAAAACAGTGGTTTCCGCAAAATTATTTGAATGTAATTTTGATGCTTCCGTCTTGTTATCAACAACGTAAACTTCTTTTCCTTCTTTTTCCCAAAAAGAGAAAACTCTTTTTTTCATTAGATTCTTTCCGGCTGACTGTAGCTATATTTACCGGTTCTTCTCTACCCGGAATAAGAAAACTGCTTTGTTTATGGTAATCATTTTCCCAAGTTTTTGAAATTTCCTCTTTCTTTTCAACCTTTCCAAAGCCAAACAAACCCTTTTTCTTTTCTGAATTTACCGGTTTCACATCCAATTCAATATTTGATAGGGTTTATTATTAACAGAATTTGAAAGTATTTACAGGGATTGCATATTTACCGGAAATCTGTGCTCCGCTGCTGTAACCGGTATTATCAGGAGTTAACTGTTCAGAGTTGCTCTCAATATTGTATACCCTTCTTTCTTTAAACTCGATTTGATTTCCGGCTTTGTGATATCGAAGTTTTCAATATGTTTTTGTTTTATTTGGGATATTAATTGTAAGAATTTTTCGATTGAAAATGATTCTTCATCTGAGAGTTGCCTACTTTACATCTGCTGCAAAATTTGCAGCCTTATTATTTTTTAACCATCATATAAAGCAGTAAATTTTTTAAAGAATTCGAGTATGCTAAATTATTTCTTCTGTCATACAAAGGTAGAAGTATCATTTTTATATTTCCGTTATCTGTAAAAAAATATATTTATTTTCCAAAATCAACTGTGCTTCACCAAGCATATATTCTTCTATATCCGTTACAGCTTTTACAAATGTTCTCAAATACATTCAGCAAATCTTCCTTTGTAAGTTCTTCGCTCAAATATTCATCCAGATTTTTAACTTTTTCAGTTTTATATTTAAACTCCGTCATTGAATCATGCATGATTATATCTATGGGAAGCAAACCTTTAATATCATTATTTCTCATCATACCCGATGCTTACATTATCAATTTTTTTCATTTTTCAGCAACATAATATATAAGCTCAATATCCTTTTTCAGTCTCATTCCTCTTAAACATATGGGCCTCCTATCTCAAATTTTTCCAAAAATGAAACCTGTGACAATATCTCAGTCAAATCTTTGCCATCTGCACTATAATTTTTTCACAAAGTCTCTTACAGACAAGTTTTGTGGAATTGAAATATTATTAAGATCTTTTACCTTTATTGCATATAAGAGTTATTTTTATTTGTTATATCAATAGCTCCATTATTTTCCATAATATGCAATGCCCTCATTTAACTCGGACATTTTCTTGATTCCCTGCTTTGTATCATCGAAAACAAACACTATCTTATATGCAAACTTTTGAAAAAAAGTATTCAATCTGCTTCCGGGATCGAAATTACAGTCTATAATTATATGTCTATACTTTACCCCATTCCCTTTATTTCTTTAATGAGTACAGATATATCCTCATCACTAAGTTCAAGCATATCCAGAGCCGTCCTTGATTTATTGAAGAAATTCAGCCCTTCACTTGTCTTTTAAAAACACTGCTTTCTATCTTTAATGAAACACTTTGCTTTTTACTCTTTATTGCATATATTATTTCATCAAAATCCGATATTTCCATCTCCGTTTAAAGAAAAATATCGGATGAATTAAGTATTTCAAAATTTAAATAGAGTGTCGGTATTCCTCGCCTTGCCAATCTCTTTGCATAGGCTATAGCAAGAGAAGTAGCTCCCTGCACCTCCGTTTACCGGCATAAACACCTCAACCAAAAGTATTATTACCGTCATTAAATTTATATGCAATATCTCCATTTGTACCGTCTGCCAATACATTCAATATTTCCTTATATATCTTTTCAGGCTTTTTAAATTTGTTGATTGTCTTTATATTGTTTTTTTCTCTATCAAATCCCTATCCGAAAGATATGCCAGACTCATCTTTTTCACTGTATGAAGATAAGTCATCTTCTATATTTTTCCGATACAAGCATAACATCTATAGACTTGTTACCTCTGTTATTTTCAAATGAAATCTAATGAAGAAAATGTCAATATTTCTATTCTGTCCTGATAATTTTTTAATATAAAAATCTGACAATCTTTTTCTGTAATCCTCATCTGTGTCTATTAAAAGCTAGTCTGATTTTCATTAAAAACCTCCTATTCTACAAGCTTTAATAAATTTCCAGTTCCCTTTCTTTCACAGCTGCTACACCGCTACTGTTAAAGCAGCCTGCTTCACTAAACCCGAAATCAATAACTACTGTGGCTTTTTTTATTTATATATCCCCACTTTTTCCCGTCATATACAGCGGCAAAACCGTTTGAAAAAGATTTTGCGTTCTTATATTCGGTCATTAACTCAATTTCACCGTTCTTATTTGCAAAAACACCATTTATTATTCATTTTAACTGCTGCCATATCATCCGATACAAATGCTTTTGCATCATCAAAGCCTTCACTTCCCTTCATATTTCCGTCCAAATCAAAAAAATATGATACTTACCGTCAAGCTTTGCAATATATACATTCTGTGAAGTCGCAAATCCGAAATCATCCATTATCACATCATCATATATAAAATCAGTAACCTGCGAAAAATCATTTTTTATAACAGCCCATTTGCCTTCTTTTTTTACCGCCGCCCTCTTATTTGCAAATCCTCCTGCAAAATCATAGGTCAACTCGGTGGCTTTTTTTGCATACTCGTCTATATAAGAATACTTTTCTCCTGTCTTATAAGGAGCCAGCTTGTTTCCAAATACACCAAGTGAATCCACTTTAAAGTCAGGTAAAAGCTTCTTGTATCCGTTTTTTTCTATGTAGTACCAATCACCGTCTTTACAAACGGCAGCATAATTGGGCTCCTTACCATATGGTAATATATCATCATATTGAGACTTTATCTTTTCACTGCCGTCCGACTTCATCAGGCCCTTTTTATCATCATTTGTGAATACATAAAATCCGTTATAGTACTCATCTATAGAAGCTCCGGCAAAGTAAATTTCGGTATATATTCCTCTAAGCTTACCCTGCAATTCCAAAAAATCACCATCATTAGGTTGTCTTTCAAGATAAGCATTTACAACTTTTAGAGCATTTGCACTTTGCTTTCTTTCCATATAGTAATCGATGACCTTTTTTGTAATTGCTCTCGGATAATTATAATTTTCCAAGAGCATACTTCCCTGCTTTTCAAAGTCCTTATATTTCTTTAAATTAAGATAATCATCAAGAATTGCCTCTTCCACCGGAAGCTTATCTTTGGTAAATTCAAGTGCTTTTTTATACTGATCAAGAGCATCTATATAAATTTCTTTTTCATCCAAAGCTTTGGCTTTTGACATGTATTCATTGTATTTTTTACGTTCACTTGCGTTGCCGCCTATTATATTTCCCCAGCCAAGTACCAACAGTAAGATTATTACAGGTACCAATATTTTTTTCATTGTCATATACAGCTCCTAAAATCCCAGTAACATACAAGCGGTTACACCGAAAGCAATAAAAGGTGCAAAAGGTATTTCATCCTTTGTAGTTGCTTTTTTGGTAAACACCTTAAACAGACCGTATAATGCAATGGATACAAGTGATACTATCAATACACCCATCAAAGTATAAGTTCTCAAGTAAAATCCCAATGCTCCTACAAGCTTTATATCCCCCATTCCGACACCGTTTTTACTGATTGCCTTACTTATAGCAAAAAGTCCGCTACCGATAATCATTGCTACAGCAGAATCTATAAATATAGCCAATGCCTCAATTGTATTTGTAAATACATTTATCAAAAATGAAATATACAGGAAATTCCCTAATATAAATACAACCGCCTCATTCGGTATTATCTTTTCTCTGTAATCAATTCCTGCAATTATTAAGGAGACGGATATCACAGTCAAAGCCTTAAACGATTTAAAAAAATATCGTAAGCATATCCCTATATAAGATGCCTATAGCAATTCCCTATAATCAAAATATGTAATTATCAAAAATACATTTTGCCTTGAATAAATATTTCCATACCTTTTCTTGTACATATACAGTGTAACAGCATATGTTATCAACATAAAAACTACGCAAAAATCAAGTTCACCATCACCTGTATCTCCTATTCTGTCGTATATAATTTTCAACTCCATGCCGTTTTTCTCTTGCATATTCCGTTGCAAGGATTATTGCCTTTTGCTGATCAATACTCAATTCTTTGTTTTTTTACCACCAGATAAATAATACTTTTTATTATATTTATCAGATGTAATATCTCCTTCCCAGCTGAAGTTTTTAAGTCTTTTCATATCTTTTTTTATCGCACTTAAAAATTTCTTACCGTCCTGATACTCTATTAAATCGGTATCCATACTATGAGTTCTGGCTATATATCCCTCTTCTTCATTAAATATACTTATACTTTTTGTATATACTTGAATCCAGATTTCTCTTTACAACTGTATTATTGTAATTGCTTATCTCCTCGCCTCTATCTTTGGTACTCTTATCCCATACTGAAGCCGGTATATTCAGCCTGTTGCTCGGTGTTACTACCGGAGTTACATTATCAAAATTGTCTTCTTCACCCGGTATTTCATCAGCACCGTCTTCAAGTGCCGCACCTGCAACGGCTCCTCCGGCCTCATTGGGCTCATTAAAGCTTCCGTCTCCAATCCAAGCTCTGGTGGATGCGGTATTTTTCAATATAAAATCAAATTTATCTATAAACGGTAACGGTATTCTCATCTTATATGTGGCACTTATTTCAATGCTTTGCATATCCAGAAAGAAACTCGAGCCCCAATAGTTTATCCCGTTTTTTCCACCCTGTACTCCCAACTTTTCCAAATATCCGTTTGGAAAACTCTGTAAGTACTTATTTGTAACGGCTCTACTTATAGGCATTGCAACGGCCAGCTTTACAGCATCATATGCACCGTCTTTTATAACCGCCAATATTCCGTTAAAAATAGCTTTTTCATCAGAAAAATAGTCGGTAACGGAAGTATGCATGGCCTGTCCTGCATCATATATCTCCTGTGCACTCTGTCCCACACTGTTCATTTGAGATAATATATCTTCAGGATATTGCTCAGTTCCTTCATCCAATATGTTTGAAGTCACATCAGTTGCATTTTCCAGACCGTTTGCACTGGCATTGAAAAATACCTGTACAGTATTAAGCATTTTCTTTGTTTTATCGGTAAATTCACCAGCCTCACTTGATGCACCCTGTCCTATATTATGTACTCCAAGTTTCTTTGCTATATAAGCATACTCGGATACCTGCTTCGCAGTTTGGTCTATAGCATTTTGTATACTTGTATATGCCCTGTAAACATTAATCATACTTAAAATGGCAATATACGATGCAATAAAAATCATAAGTATAAGACTTGCTTCTACCGTGATAAAACCTCTTTGCCTGTATCTATCCATTAGTTTGCTCCTTAGTGTGGCCGGATAAAGCTACTCAAATTCAAACTATTTATCCAGTTTCCAATAATCATCCAAGCTGATAAGTGTTTCCATAGAAGCTGTTGTTGATTTTTTCAGCTTTTCATAGTTTTCTTCCATGGTCTTTGCTTCTTCTGCATTTGACATATCAACAGGTCTTACACCCCATATTGCCATTCCCATTCCATATCCCTGATTATCATCGGCAGGATATGCACCTGCTCCTTCAGGACTGAAATAGTAATATGCTATATATCCGGCTCTTACAAGTTCAGGAAATCTCGTATTGGAAGGGTCCTTTCTTGTTACATCTATATGACCTTCTTCTTTTATAAAATCGACACCGTTATAAGTAACCTTTTTCCGTATTATCTACAATTACTTCATATTGTTGATCTGAATACATTTTGTACATTCTTCCATCTTCTAAAAAGCATCCCATAGAGTCGTCAAATCCTTTTCATTATATGCGGTATTTTTTTCTAAGTTCTCACTATATTCTATGTCCCCAAATTATTTCAGTATCATCTTTACTTTACACATTGCTGTTGATAGCATGATGCTAGTTCACCTTTATTCTCATCAAACCCAAATATGAGCCAATTTGTTTCAAAAATAACCTGCCTTTAGGAAACTCACTGTCTGCCATAAGGTCTATGCCACCTATAGTTCCCAATGTTATAGGATGTTCGAACTTATTTTTCTTTTTCCTGCTTTTTGCTTGTCTCTTCAACTTTGCTTTCTTTTGTTGTACTTTCAGCGGTTTCAGTACTAACTGTATTTGTATTCGACTTACTACATCCACTTACGATAATACTTGCTGTAGCCAATACACCTATAAGTAAAACTCTTTTTTTATATTCTGCATATTCTTTTTCCGGCTTATAGCCAACCTCCTTTTAATATCCTAATACACCTTTATAATCTATAGGGTATCCAAATTCCCCTTTTAAATTAAATTTTTCATTTTTAAATTAAATGCATCCAAATTTATAAATACAGGTTTTATCTGCGTCTTAGCTTCTACCTGTAATAGAACTGTGGCTTCCTGCATGAAAAATCCCTCTCCTGCATAGTAGAGTGAACCTTCCTTACTTGCATTAGTCTGTATCAGATTCCCCATTCTACATATTACACTTTGCTCATCCAATAAATACTGTATAGCCAGAAAAAAACCATAAGATAATCTTTTATAGCTCATGTTAAAAGTGCTTGCCTTTCGTCTTATCAAAACCGTTCAGCTCAAGTTTATCCTTTCCTTCTCCTATACTCAGAGCATCTCCACCTGCACCTTCAAACTCTTTATTAAACTCATTTATCTTATTATTTATAGCTTCCTGTGCATTACTGTTTGCGGCATCCAAAGCACTTCCTACACTGTTCTTAAGCTTTTTCTTTCAAGCTGAGTTTTATCAATAACAGAATTTATGGTATCATTCAATCCCTTTTTTTCTTTTCTTCAAAAATAATCTTTTGATATTTTCATTTATACTATCTGTTAACTGATTGACATTCTCACTTGTAATACCTGATGTCTGCATTACAGCCTCCAAGCTTATCTCGGCTGTCATTTGTATTAATAGTCTTAAATGCCTTAAGCTTTGCCTGTGCAACCAAACCTCCGGTTGAAACCTCAGCTTCCATATCAGCCTGAATCTGATCAAAGCTTTCCTTTAGTGCAGCTTTAAGTCTTTCTTCCAGTCCGTCTCTTGCATCTCCTATCTGTGCCATACACCATAATACTTTCTCCTGTATGGGTGTCTGTATTGACGTAATAATAGTATCTGTAGACGTATCCACCATATTGTCTACATAATCTTCCAAAGTAGTATTGAAATCCTCTTTCATATCATCCGTATACTCATTCATCTTCTTATACAGCTGACTTGCAGCAGTCTGTGCAACAGCTTGAGCCATACCGCTGAATCTTGATCTCCATACATTCGGATTTTTATAAAGCGGTACCGACTTTCCCGACACCAAGTCATTGATATCCAACGCACTTTCAGTCAATGCCGCCGCAATCAGTAATACATTCTGAACTATCGGAACTCCGAATCCTGTCCAGCCTGCTATGGCCGTAGCCATTGCAAATGTCTCATTTCTTAAAGCACTGTCACTTGTATACGCATATATTAAATTTAATAAAAGTCTTATACCGAATATTCTTGTTTGTACACCGGACACATTTTCATTCAATTTAGGATTACCAAGAAGTATATACTCCTGCTCAGCTCTGTAAGCTTCATTGTTCTTTTCACTGAAAGGTACTCCCGACAAAGTCTTTTCATTTGTGATTCCACTCTCTTCCCTGTTTGTCGTATAGCAGCTGAACATTGTAGTGGTATATGCCATAAGATATAGCTTATCTCTTCCACCTACCAATATGTCTCCGATTCTGTCAAATCCCGAAACAGCTTCTTTTGAGGCCTTCAAGGCATTGTCAGCCAATTTCTTATCGCCACCGCTTTGAAGTGTTTCCATTGTATTTGAATTCATTATCTGTGCCGCCTGAGCACCTATATTCATTACATCAGCTATTCTTACCGGACTTATTTGCACAGGTTCCGGAGTATTATCAACATGTGAGCCGTTAATCATCTCATCTCTCTTGTTTTTTTGCTCCGAATCACCTTCAGGTTTTGTCGCAACACTGTTTCTTTCAAGAAATGCAAAAAGCGGATCTACATAGTACTTTCCGTCTGTATCTGTCATACCGGAAGTTACTGAATCCATATCATAGCACTCTACTCCAATATAGTTTCGCAGTCTTGGATTTATATATCCAAATTCGAATCAACTACTTTATATCCCTTTTCCTCTTCGGAAGTTTCAACCACCTTTTGTATCTTGGAAGGAATACTGTTCTCAAAATCCAGGAATACAAGTCTGCTGTCTTCTGTAGGAATATAAGCTCCCAATGTATGTAATGCTTCCTGCTTTGACTCAATTTCACTGTTTGTAGTCAATGTATCCGTAGTTGTCAATCCGGATACATATGATATTATGCTGTTTACCCAACCGTCATCCGTATCATCTGAAGTAGCCGGATGTATTCCCGCATATTCATATTTTTCAAGATTTGCTATAACCTTATTTGAATAATCTATAGATCGCTCAAATATTTTTTTGTCATTTCAGTGACATAACCTTCAATAACAGCCTTTGTCTTGGTATTATAGTCCTGACGCATATCATTTTTTACACCTGACTCCGCCATATTGCCGATATTGATATCCCAGTTATTGGCTATATCTTTCAGTTCCTTAGCCGATGTTTTAAGTTTTAACAGCTCACCTCGAACACCTTCAGCTTTCTCCTTAAGCCCTGTAAACCACAGATAGTACTCTCTTGCAGTCCTCATTTGAGGTGTAGCAAGAAGTTTAATATCATTCCTAAGATCGTTCATGTACTTATCTCTCAAATTGTTTACATTATAGTTTGGACCTAGAGGTGCGCTTGAGAGTTCCGAACTCCCGTAATTGTCAGGTACAACTTCATTTACGCCTGTTTGTGCCCAATCACCGACAAACTTTTTATCATACCATTCCGTAATGTTTTTTCCAATCATCCTCCAACTCACTTAATTCATTTTCTAATCTTGTAATTTCCGAGCTGTAGTCATTCTCTTCATCGCTTTTACTTATATATCTTGCAATTTCACCGTTTATTCTTATTTTCTCACTTTCGTAATGCTCCTGTGCAAGATTAAACCTTTTAACTACAGTTTGAAATTCATATACCTCAGTCTTATACCGATTATAATAATTTACATAATTGCCGAATCTATTGTACTCTAAAAGTGGCACTTCCTCTTGGCGTTGACATCCAATCTCCATATGACAAAGAACTTGTAACCATATGAAAGTCTGTTTTCAATTCACTTATATCATTTTCAAAATTTTCCATTGAATAATGAATATCACCACCTTGTGCATCATTGTTACTGTTACGCCAATATTTATCCTGCTCAAGTTTTTGACAGCTTTTTCCACCTGTACATATGCCAGTGCATCTCTTGTGGCATATTGAAAATTATTGTCTCCCAAGACATAAATATCATCCTTTATCTCCTTTGGAGTCTTAAAATTTCCTGTCGGATTTATCAAATAATCCTCATATTCTCTTGAAAGAGCATATATTCTTAAGCAAAGATCTTGAATGTCCTTTAGTTTTTTTTCATAATCTCTTTTGTTTTCCAATACCTTTTGTTGGTCAGGTAATGATTTTAAGATATTCATCTTCTCTAAAAATCCATACCCTATCACCGCCGGTGCTCTGAATTTCATATAATCAAGCACCTGTGCCCTAAGCACATTTGCATTGGAAAGATTTGCACCTGCCGCCTGACTTACCTCAAAACTTCCGTCAGTCAGCTTCATTTGCATAATATCTGAAATTTCGTTTCCACCGCTTCCTGATAATGCAATATCAACAAGCTCTTTTACCAGGCCTTGATCATGCAGGCCGTTGCTTTTTAATGTAGCATCAAAATATACTTCCAGATTATTTCGTAACTCAGTCATATTCTTAGAAATAGCAAACAGTCCGTATGTATCCTGTAATACCGAATTATAATATGTCAATCCTGCATTGAGTGCCATATCTCCGGCACCCGATACTATATTTCCGGCAAGTATTATTCTGCCGCCATCAACCAAAACAGTGGTAAATATTATAACCACTGTTAAGATAAGTGACATAAATATGGTCAGTGAACCATGTTTGTTATAAAAGATTTTCATATTGTCACCTGCCTGTTCCACCCAGTTTATCTCTTAATGTCTTTAATTTATTTACATAGACATCGACCCTTTCCTTTCAAATTAAATTTCTCTAAAAGGAAATCTATTAGATCCGCTCCAGGTCGATGTCTCTGACAAATTCCGTTGCATTGGAGGAGAATGCATAACTTGATTCCTTAAGCTCAATTTTTTCCGGAACACCTACACTTTTAAGTGCCTTACCCAATCCGGCAGGCAATTTAATTCCGTACTTGATATTGACTTTTACTGTAGGTGTTATTATCCCCGTGAACTCTATATCGGAATCTACACTCAAACCGCTAACCATGGTATATTTATATAAAAGCGTATTCAGTTTTTCTTCAAAACCGTCTCCGATTTCATCCTTACTTCTGAAAAAACCTGCGTAGAGTTCCCTCTCCTTATAATAACTGTCAACTCCGTCCGTACCCGGAAAACTCATTACGTCTATATCTATACCACTGCTTATCGGTGCGAGATATTTTTTTCGTATCCGGGATATGCTCCGTCTCTTGCGGCTTGCGAAGCAATCTTTGCACCAGCAAACTGTACCAAAGTCTGCTCAAGCTTTAAAAGCCCCAAGATAAGCATTGCAATTATAGTAAATATGAATAAAGGATATATTATTGCCGCTTCTACCATCAAAGTACCACGATTGTTTTCACCTCGCATATCTCCTCCTTGGCTCAATATTTTTATGGTGTACTGTTAGTACTGACGAAACCGCTAAGTTTATCCAGTATTTGACCGACTATATCCTTTAGCCTGTCGTGAAATAAAGTTGCAAGTGCTATTATGATAACTATAAGTACCATAACCGCAACCATATCGGATGCTCCACGCTCTTCTTTCTTAAAAGCCTCAACAGCTCCGTTAAGTTTCATTGTCTGTGTAATAAAAAAACAGATCAATAAGTTCAAACATTTTTTCCATCTTGTTTCTCCTCTCTTTGAAAGTTTTTAGTTATGTAAAAGCTTTAGTCGACTTTCAGCTCAAACATCAAAATCTGAGACCGGCAAACATAGGCACCATTATCAAAATGAGTACTCCTAAAAATATAAGACCTATCGGCATTATCAATTTACTACTTGCCTTTTCACCCTTTCTTTTTACTTCATGCTTTTTCTCTTCCCAAGCTTCATTGCTCATATCTCTAAGAAAAACAACCACTTCACCGCTTCCTTTTTGCAGATTCTGTATCATCATCGTTGAAAACTTTCTAAGAGACTTTATAGAGCATCTCTCTCCGAAAGTCTTATAAGCTTCCACCTCCTGAATTCCGTTACTCAGCTCCAAGGCGGTGTTTCGCATTTCCTGATATAAAATACCTTCATTTGTAGCTGCCACCTTCATCCATGCCTCTCTTATAGGCACACCTGCATTTACAAGCAATGTAAGCTTTGAGAGCATTCCCGGATAATCCCTTAAAAGCTCATCCCTTCTTGAGTTTATCTTGTCATTTAACAATTCATCCAAATACCATATCATCATTGCGCTTACCGCCACTCCGGCTATTACCAGTTTAAAATTACCGCTTATTCCCGTTATCATAAACATAAGTAGAGTTAGCACTATTCCGAATGTAATCTGTCCACCTCGCAGTATATAAAAATAATAAGGTCCGTATTGTTTTCCGTATATTTCCGAAATAAGCTTGATCTTTCCTCTTGAATTTTTACTGTTCATATCAAAATGTATCAGCTCCATAAGTCCAAATCCGATATAATATATGTCAGACAACGGATACTCACCCTCCGGTATTCCCGATAATACATCTTTAAACTTTTTACTGAATCTGAAATGTAAGTAAAGTACAAACAATGCAAATATTGTTACCAATATCATTACTATCATATTTTTACATCCTTATATTCACTATTCTTCTTCCCATCATATAGGCTCCTGCAAACAATCCTATTGCAAATATCTTTACCATCACTGTAAAAAGCCGTATTTGCCGCCGCAGACATAGTTCCCATTCCGCTAAGTGCAATCATTATTACAATGGGCATTACCATCATAATGTTTAATTCATTTTCCTTTTCAGTGAGAATGGTCTTTATTTCCATCTCATTTCTATCTTGTCATTGATTATCTTTCTGCTGTCCCATACAACCTGCTTGATATCTCCGCCCTGTCTGAGTCCCGACTCAAATGTAGCCGCAAAGCTTGCAACATCATCAAGTCCGCATCTGTCCGCAAAGTCCTTTAGTAAGTCTTCGATAATTATATTATTTGTCATCCCGGCTATTATTATTCTGGTTTCATTTACAATATCGGATTTTTCACCGTAAAGACTTAGTAAATCTTGATAGCTTTCCGCAAATGCCTCCATAGTATTCTTTCCGGAAGAATAAGATGTTGTAAGTGCCTCAAGCAGATCTCTAAACTCAACGAGCAAATCTCTTTGCCTTTTTTCCTTTCTGTATTTTCTAAAAAAATGTATAGCAGGGATTCCACAGATAATTCCCGATATTAAAGAAACGCCAAATATTCTAAAGAAGACCATAATTACTACAAAACCAAGTGCAAAACCAATTGAAAATCCGACAAGGTAATCTACCAATCTCATATGATATATATGATAGTCATCGGCATTCCCCATAAGACCGTGATTTTCTATATAAGTATCCGACTTACTTTTTCAGTATTCTTTTTATCATTAAATAACTCCTTTATATCCCATGAGCTTTTAGTTTAAATGTATTCTTTAAAGGATTCTTTGTTCTCTTAAGCTCACCTACCACCTTATCCATGGTGCTTTCTTCACTTTCCTCAAATACATACAGGGGATTTAGTTCTATCTCACCGTCTTTTAATCCCATAACCTCCGATATTTCCATAGTCTTTCTGCTATGATCTCTAAGTCTTGAAAGATGTATAATTATATCCACCGCCGAAGATATCTGCTGCCTTATAGCTTCAAGAGGTAGACCTTCAGCACCCATAAGTACCATAGTCTCCATTCTGCTAAGCATATCTTTTGTAGAATTGGCATGTCCTGTGGAAAGTGAACCGTCATGTCCTGTATTCATTGCCTGCAACATATCAAGTGTCTCGGCACCTCTTACCTCACCGACTATTATCCTTTCAGGTCTCATTCTTAAAGATGTCTTTATAAGATCTCTGATTGTAATCATTCCCTTTCCTGAAGAGTTTGAATTCCTCGTCTCAAGCTTTACAAGATTTTCTATACCGACTATTTGAAGTTCCGCAGAGTCTTCTATTGTGATTACTCTTTCCGTCTTCGGGATATAGTTTGATAAGGCATTTAAGAAAGTGGTTTTACCGCTTCCTGTACCTCCGCTTATAAATATATTGTATTTTGCTTTTACCAATGTTTCTAAAACCTTGGCTATTTGTGGTGTAATGGATTTATATTTTATGAGTTGCTCCACCGTCATAGGTGTCTTTGAGAATTTACGAATAGTTAAAGTAGGTCCTTTTAATGCTACCGGAGGTAAAACCACGCTCACTCTTGATCCGTCCGGAAGCCTTGTATCTACAATAGGATTTGATTGATTTACCTCTCTACCGGCTCTTCCTACAATACGCTGTATTATATCTTCCAGTTTTCTTTGGCTGTCAAAACTTTGTTTCAGTCTTTCAATCTTTCCGTTTCTCTCAATGAAAATCTCATCCGTACCGTTTATCATGACCTCCGTAATATCATCATCCTTTATGATCATATCAAGAAGCCCCAGACCTCTTATTGATGAATAAAGCTCATCCGTTAAATTTACTCTTTCTCTGATTGAAATATAGATATCGCCCAATTGCTCACTGACCAGCTTTTCTATTTTTGAATAAAGCTCTTCGTCCTTTAACCTGCTTAAATCGAAATATTTAGATATGTATTCTCTCGCTTGATATAAAAAAGCTTTTCGTTCCAAATCGTTCATGCTGCTCTCCTTTAAACATAATATACAATTATATCTAATCCATTCTATGTAATAACTACAATTTGCAAAAACTTTATGCCACGATTATATCGACCTAACGGTTTTAGTGTCAATATAGCTTACTCATCTTTGTGAATGTTTTTCTCATAGCTTAATTCATTGTCTATACTATATAAAAATATATTGTAAATTTTGGTGCTAACTTCAAAAACCACGCTCTGGCGTAAGAAAACCTTAATAATTTTTTTGACATGTAACGCTAGATTAGTACAGTAAATTAATATGCTATAATACAGGTAAATACGGAGGATGAAATGAAATTTAATATTTGAACTTACTAATGAGCAAAGAAAATATCTGGGGCTTAATCCTGTAGAAAAGCACTGGGAACTTGTAAAGTTTGATGACAATATTTATCACTATTTTTGAAGGTGATACTATTAAAAAAAGAGATAACAGTCAGTGAAAACTATTATCATGAATCTGAACTAAATGAAAAAGACGGCAGAAAACCGTACAATGATACTTCCAAAAACTAAAAGAGGTAAAATTAAAAGTTTAATTATACCGCAGTTCAATCTTTTTCACCTTTGGGAACTTATTTTACCTTTTTCTACAGCTCAGGTTATTATTGCCAAACTATACCACACAGAGGACTTACTATTCGGAAAGCTTTTCCGGAAAATGAAAAATATAACAATTGATAAACTAAAGAAATGGCTGGATAAATGGATAAAAGGAAACCGGTGAAGAAGATTTAAAAAGAAATAGAAGAATTTAAAAACACAAAAAGAAAACATTGCAAATTCAAAAGAAGGTGATTTCTTTGCTTTTTAAACTCTCAAGAAGAGTGGGGATTTGGCAGAATTTTACTTGATGTCGCTCAAGCTGCACAGGATGAAAATTTCAAGAAAAAAATAAAAAGTACGGCTTAGCACATCTTATGGGAAAGCCTTTAATAATCAAAGTCTATCATAACATAAGTGATACTAAAAATATTGATTTGGAAGAATTATCAAAGGTGCCATGCTTTGCCTCCACAGGCTGTTATGGATAATATTTTTACTATGGTGAAGCCGTTATTTTTAGGAAATTTACCTTTGAGGCCTGAAGAAAATGATATGTTTATTTCAGTCAGCGAAAGTATAAGCGCTACGGATCGATATTGCATACCTACAGTATGGACTTATCTATAAAGAAATTCCTCTATCCGATTATCTGAAAGCTTATCAAGGAATTAAACATAGGTCCTCAGACTCTTAGAAGAGAAGGCATCGGTTTTTGTAATAGATACTTATAAATTAAAAGAATGTATCGAAGCAAAAATCAAATTCTCCGTTTTGGGAGAAATACAATAAAAAGAATGTACCTGATTTGAAAAATCCCTGATCATATAGAACTCAAAAGAAAGGTTTTTAAAAGCTTTCGGACTTGATGCGGATAAGAGTTATGAGGAGAATTTGAAGGCAGAATCACATTTCAATGATGAATTGGAAAAAGGATATGCGGATATGCAAGCCGGAAAGAACTGAAAAATGTGGACGAAGTCTTTGCAGACATTCGAAAAGATTATGGTCTATGATATATGAAATAAAATTATCTAAACAGTCTGACAGAGATTTGAGAAAACTTTGAGTATATTGCTTTTGATTTTACAATTACCCACTGATTTGTTTTATTTATATTAAATCCTATAATATAGATTTCAAAAGAAAAGTTTTGAATTATAATCTAAACTATCAATTTATGAGAATATTACAAAATGTTATTTAAAAATATCCTGACAAAAATCACAAAGCTATAATGCCTTGTAATTTGTCAGGATATTTTTATTTCTACTATATACTCCAAGTTTCTTGGCTATATAAGCATATTCGGACACCTGCTTTGCAGTCTGGTCTATAGCATTCTGTATACAAGTATATGCCCTATATACATTAATCATACTTAGAGTGCTATATACGCCGCAATAAAAATCATAAGTATGTTTGCTCCTTAGTGTGGTCAGATAAAACTGCTTAACTCAAGATTATTTATCCGGTTTCTAAAAATCATCCACCCTTAATCACTTGCTTTATTTCTGACTTGTTAATTTCCAGTAGTCATCTAAACTTATAAGTGTTTCCATAGAAGCTTTGGTTGATTTTTTTAACTTTTCATAATTTTCTTCCATAGTCTTTGCTTCAGCTTCATCCGACATATCTACCGGTCTTACACCCCATATTGCCATTCCCATTCCATAGCCTTGATTATCATCGGCAGGGTATGCACCTGCTCCCTCAGGGCTGAAGTAATAATATGCTATATATTTACCCCTTACCAACTCAGGATATCTGGTATTAGATGGATCCTTCCTTGTTACATCTATACGCCCTTCCTCTTTTATAAAGTCTACACCATTATAAGTAACCTTTTCAGTATTATCTACAATCACTTCATATTGCTGTGCAGAGTACATGTAAAACAATCTTCCATCCGATACAAAAATCATCCCATATACCCTTCAACCCTTTTAATATTCCTGGTATTTTTTTCTAAATCCTCACTATATTCTACATGCCATATTTCTTCCGCAGATGTTTATCAGTACATTCACGTTGATAAAAACTAGATGCAAGTTCACCTTTGTTCTCTTCAAATCCTAATACAATCCCACCAGCCGGAAAGAAACCAGCTTTAGGGAACTCGCGATCTGCCATAAGATCCATCCCACCAATAGTACCAAGTGTTATAGGATATTCAAACTTATTTTTCTGTGCGGCTTTTTGTGTAGTTTCTTCAACCTTACTTTCTTTTAGCCGTAGTTTCACTGTTTGCAGTACTGCCCTGTACTTGTATCAGACTTACCGCACCCGCTTCCGATAATACTTGCTGTAGCCAATACACCGATAAGTAACATCTTTTTACATTTTTCATCTTCTTAACTTTCGCCCTAAAGGCATCCCTCCCGATTATATTAAAAGAGCAGGGAGCTTTCCTTCCCCTGCTCCCCGATAATTTTATATTTCACCTCGATATAAAGTATCGAATTATTTTACCCATCTTCCTGAAGCATCAAGTCTATAGCCGTCTGCTGTAGTTGTATTGCTTAGCATTGCTCCTGACGGACTCATATAGTACCAATCAGTTTCCTGACTGTACCCAGCCTGTAACCATAGCACCTGAAGGATTCATGTAATACCAGTCATTTCCTGACTGTACCCAACCTGTAAGCATTGCTCCGCTTGCATTAAAGAAGTACCATGCTCCGTCTATTTGTCTCCAACTTGTAGCAATATGTCCCATCTCCGTCAAAGAAATACCATATGCCGTCAACCTGTTTCCATGTATTAGTTACATAGCTTCCGTTAGACTCTTTATACTTCCATCCTCTATCAGTGTTTTCCCAACCCTGAGATGATGTATTTGTAGATGAACCCATATCTACATAAAAGTAACCTACTTTATTTGCATTTTCCTCTTTTAAATAGTTTCCGGTAAAGTAAACCGGGCTTATAGAATTATCACCTGTAATTCTTGTAAAAAGCTATTATAATATCCTGTCCTGTATATCCTTTATATGTACTTCTCTCTAATACCGGTTTACCAACATTATAACTGCTTATTGTAAGTGGTGAATACTCTGTTGCTCTTTCCAGAGCCAATGTAGGAGCTGCAAAAGCCGAATTTTTGTAGCTAAACATACCAACATTATTGTCTTTATTAATTGCACCTGAAGGATCATAGAAATATGTCTCCATATACTGTGAATCACCCTTTGATTTATACTTAGAACAGCATCTTTTGTAATAACCGGCATGGTTATCTCTGTTCCAAGTGGTGAGATCCAAGTGTAAGTCCTTCCCGTATCTCCGCTCTTTTATTGTGACATCAGGATTGCTTGACGTAAAAGCAAATGCATTAAAGCACATAATCACAGAAAAAGCAGCTGTTAATAAAAAAATAGTTTCTTCATAAAGTACTCCTTTTCAGCTCTACCCACTCTTACTTATCATACCTATATCTCACTCGGTAACTAAAACAAGTCACCGCTGAGATATCTATGAAAAAAAGAAAGTGATACAGCTAAAAAAATATTTTCTAATAGTTTATAAAACTATAGAATACAATTATATACTTTCGGGATCTTTTATTTTGTCCTTACTTACACATACCACCTTTTTCACATAAAGGACTATTTTATAATATTTCTTTTCAACAAACTTTATATGCCGATTATATACAGGCATGTTTTTTTATGTCAATATTATACTCTTTATATTAATATAAAATTAAAAATCAAAAACACTCCCGACCTTTAGGGTCGAGGAGTGCCTTCGTATTAATTAAACAGCTTTTACTGAATCTTCTTTATATGTAACTTTCTTTTATTATAAAAGTACTCCAACCATCAATGCTACAGCTATTATAAGTGATATAACGACATTCTTTACAAAAGCCGCTATTATATAGCTTACGAATGATACCGCTGCAACCAACATTGCATATGGTAACTGTGTATTTACATGGTTGATATGATTTGACTGTGCACCTGCACTCGCCATGATAGTAGTATCTGAGATAGGTGAGCAGTGGTCACCGCAAACAGCACCCGCCATACATGCTGAGATTGAAATGATCGTCATCTGTGAATCTTTTTCCTGCAAATACGGCAACAACTATAGGGTATAAGGATACCGAAATGTTTCCCCATGATGTTCCTGTTGAGAATGCGAGGCAAACCGCAACAACAAAGATAATTGCCGGAAGGAGTAATTGCATTCCTGCTGCTGAGTGCTCCATCATTGTAGCAACAAATTCCTTTGCTCCAAGTACATCTGTAATAGACTTTAATGACCATGCAAATGTAAGGATAAGAATTGCAGGTACCATTGCCTTAAATCCTGCAGGTAAACAATCCATACATTCTGAGAACTTAAGTGATCTTCTTACTATGTAGAATGCCAATGTGATAATAAGTGCTACAAAGCTACCCATTGAAAGTCCTACTGAAGCGTCACAGTTTGAGAAAGCTTCAACGATGCCTGCACCGCTGAATATTCCACCTGTATAGAGCATTCCGATAACACAACAAATAATCAATGAAACTATAGGGAAAAGCATATCTATAAGCTTACCGTCTTTATGCTCTCCTCTGTCAAGGTCTTCAAACTTCTCTTCTCCTGTTGTAAAGAGATCGCCCTTCTTTGCATTCTCTTCATGGAGTTTCATAGGACCGAAGTCAAACTTCCAAAGTGTAATAACAAGCATCATTACGATTGTAAGTAGTGCGTAATAGTTAAAAGGAATTGCCTTTACAAAGAGTGCAAATCCGTCTTCACCGTCAACGAATCCTGTAACGGCTGCAGCCCAGGATGAAATAGGTGAAATGATACATACAGGAGCTGCAGTAGCATCTATCAAATATGCGAGCTTTGCTCTTGAAACCTGATGCTTATCTGTAACAGGTCTCATAACGCTACCTACTGTAAGACAGTTGAAATAGTCGTCGATGAATATAAGACAGCCGAGAAGGATTGATGTAAGCTGAGCTCCCACTCTGGTCTTAATTCTTTTTGATGCCCATTTACCGAAGGCATCAGAGCCGCCGGTCTTATTCATAAGAGCAACAACCATTCCCAAAATAACAAGGAAAATCAAAATACCTACATTGTAAGCACTGGATAAAACCGAAACAAATCCTTTTTCAAAAATGGTCTTCATTGTTCCTTCAAAGTTAAATCCTGATGCCAAAAGACCACCGAAGATAACTCCGATTGCAAGTGAGCTATATACTTCCTTTACTGATAAGAGCAAGTACAATAGCTATAAGTGGTGGTACAAGTGACCAAAAATGTTGCATACAGTGCCGGCTTAGGTGCTTCAGCTTCAGCTCCATACACTATCATCGGACACATAACTAAAATTAAGATTGCTAAACATAGCAAGTATGATTTTTTATTTCTAAAAATCCGGGATTATAAGTGTCTTTACCACTATTCATACCTTTTTCCTCTTTTTACATTTCTATTCCGACACGGGCTCTTATACCCTTGTCAAACGGATGCTTAACCTTTTGAAAGTGTGTCAGATAATCAGCAAGTTCTACTATCTCATCCTTAGGATTTCTTCCGGTCATAACCACTTCCAGATTTTTTTCGGGCGGGATTTTTAAAAATCTGTCAGTACATCATGCTCCACCATATTAAGATTATAAGCATCTATTACCTCATCCATTACTACCAGATCCACTTTCTTCTCGATAGCCAGATGAATAATTTCTTTTCAGATGATTGGTGAAAAATTCTTTTGCAAGATCTTTTCTTCATCAGTCATATTGAATGTAAAAACCGAAAATTGCTTTTGTATACAATTCAATGTTTTCTATATTCTTTAGTACCTTAAGTTCGTTTGAAGTATCACTTTTTAAAAACTGTGAAAACAGGACTTTTCTGCCACTACCTGCACATCTTACTGCCAAGCCTACAGCCGCAGTTGTCTTTCCTTTACCGTCGCCTTCGTATACATGAATAAGTCCTGTCATAATATCTCCTTTACTTACCTAAGCCTCTTCTTAACATCTCCGTAACTGCAAATGTAGCTACATCATCCGCAAACTTACCGGTTCCAAATCCTGCATCATAACCAAGCTCTTTAGCAAGCTCATGTGTGATTCTTGCACCTCCGCAGATAAGCACATATTTATCTCTAAGCTCATCAGCTTCCAAAAAGTTCCACAAGATTTGTAAGATTTTTTATATGAATATCTTTTTGTGTAACTGTCTGTGAAACCAGAAGTACATCTGCCTTTAACTCTCTTGCCTTCTCTATGAACTCTTCGTTTGTAACCTGTGAACCTAGGTTATAAGCTTCAATCATCTCATATCTTTCAAGTCCGTAATGTCCGGCAAAAACCTTTTCTGTTCATTATAGCATCTATTCCTACAGTATGAGCATCGGTACCGGTAGAAGCTCCTACCACTACTATTTTTCTGTGGAAGTTTTCTTTGATAAATTCATTAACTTCCTCCATGCTCATTGTTTCTTCTTCGACAGTTTGTACATGAATATTTGTATAATCCACACTGTGTACAAGGCTACCATAAACCACGTAAAATGTAAACTCTACATCAAGTGACATTCTGTGTGCGATATTCACATCTGAAAGTCCCATCTTCTTTGCAAGTATTCTTGCAGCTTCTTCACCTCTCTCATCGTTCTTGACAGGAAGTGTGAAACTGATCTGAACCTTGCCGTCATTCATGGTATCTCCATAGGCTTTAAGCTTTGTAAGGTCCAGAGTCTTATCAAACTCAACCTTATTAAGATTGTATAAACCGCTACTCATCTTTCACCTCCTTTTTCATAAGAGGAATGAATGGGTTGAAGTATACATTATCTTTAACAACGACTCCGTCTAATCCCTTACCTCCGTTAAAAGGTCTCTTTATATCCGCAAAAGTTCCCTTTTCAAGTGTAGCAAACAGTCCGTTTGTTTCTATCTCTGAGAGCAGTGCTGCCGCCTTATTTAAAAACTTCATTTGCTCTGTTTCTTATAATACCGTCCTCTTTAAACTCTATCTCATCTCCAAAGTCCTTCATTGTTCTGAAGATATACTGTGCGTTTTCTATAGCAAGCGCTCTGTCAGACATAAAAGGTGTATGTATAGCCTCTGTCATCATTCCCAGAAGATGTATCTTTTGACTTGTAAGTATGGTTACCATATTAAAGAGTGCATCCTGTACATGACCGCGGAAGATATTTCCTGTCATAAACTTTGTAGGAGGCATGTACTTAAGCGGTGCCTTCGGGAAGATTTCTCTTGCCATCTGTGCCTGTGCCAACTCAAATAAGAATCCGTTTTCCGCATCCGGTGATATCTCAAATGCATGTCCGAGTCCCTGCTGTGCAGGCGGAAGACCTGCTTCTATAGCAAACTGCTCATTTAAAAACTGTGATGCAAGTACCGTATGTGCTTCTTCTATAGCATCTGCAGTAGTAAGGTAGTTGTCCTCACCTGTATTTATAATAACTCCTGCAAATCCGTTTATAACTCTTGAGAAATACTGGTCGACCAGAGTTCTTTGCATATTTATATCTCTGAAAAGAATTCCGTAGAGTGCGTCATTGAGCATTACATCAAGTCTTTCCATCGCACCCATTGCGGCTATCTCAGGCATACAAAGTCCTGAACAGTAGTTGCAAAGTCTGATATATCTGTTTTCTTTCTCTCCAACCTCATCCAAAGCTTTTCTCATCAGTCTGAAGTTTTCCTGTGTCGCATATGTTCCACCGAAGCCTTCTGTAGTGGCACCATATGGAACATAGTCAAGAAGGCTCTGTCCGGTAGTTCTTATAACGGCGATTATGTCTGCTCCCTGCTTGGCTGCAGCCACTGCCTGTGTTATATCCTCATATATATTTCCGGTAGCAACTATGAGATATATATAAGGTCCTTCCTTATCTCCGAATTTACCCAGATATTCATTTCTCTTGTCAACATTTTTTTGAATTCTTTCCACCATAGCCTTTGCTACCGGTGCAATTGCCTCTTCTATCTCTTTAGATGAATGAATCTTAAGTTTTGATAAATCTATCTCACCCTTATCAATACCCTCTGCTATTTCAAGAGGTGAAAGTGATAATTCAAGCATTGCGTTTCCAAGCATAAATGCCGCACCCATCGGAAGAAGTTTGTTCTCCACAAGGTGATCAACCACCACATTGGGCAGTGGCACTTCCACACTGTTTACTCCGTCAATCCCCAAAAGTCTGCATACCGTTCTCTCTACAGCTACTGTAGTATGATCATCAATAAAGGCTTGGACATCCAGTGCAACATTCTTAGCACTGCTTCTGGCTTTAGAGATTAAACTTTTATCAAGTCCAAGTTTACTCATGTGTATATCTCCTATTTCTTATCATGTGATCTTCTGAATCTGGCTAAATCAGCTGGTTCAATTGTCATAGCAAGTCCCTGTTCAGAGCTGCCACTCCTCCTAAATGCTTTTCTTTCTTTTCCCCTGCAAATATCACAATTGCAATTGTTCTCATAATGCTCAGGCTCTGTATATGTTGTGATAACACCTTCATAGTTTCTGAGTATAACCTTGCCCGGGCTCTGTGAAATAACATAATTCGGCATAACAGGTGTCTTTCCGCCACCTCCCGGTGCATCAACTACGAATGTAGGTACGCAGTATCCTGAAGTATGACCTCTAAGTCCTTCTATTATCTCGATACCCTTTGATACAGGTGTTCTGAAATGCTCAAGTCCCTGTGAAAGGTCACATTGATAAATGTAGTAAGGTCTTACTCTTATCTTTACAAGCTCATGAACTAGGTCAGTCATTATATGTACACAGTCATTTACACCTGCCAAAAGCACTGTCTGATTTCCAAGAGGAATACCTGCATCTGCAAGTCTTGCACAAGCCTCAGCCGACTCTTTTGTAATCTCGCTCGGATGATTGAAATGTGTATTGAGCCAGATAGGATGATACTTCTTTAACATATTTACAAGTTCAGGTGTAATTCTCTGTGGCATAACAACAGGTGTTCTTGAACCGATTCTTACTATCTCAACATGCTCTATTTTTCTAAGCTCTGAGATAATGTATTCAAGTTTTTCATCACTTATAAGCAGTGCATCACCGCCTGAAAGCAGTACATCTCTTACCTCAGGATGTCTTCTTATATAATCAAGGCATGCATCCACCTGTGATGTAGGTACACTTGTATCGTTTTGTCCTGCAAATCTTCTTCTTGTACAATGTCTGCAATACATTTGAGCACTGATCCGTTACAAGGAATAAAACTCTGTCAGGATATCTGTGTGTAAGACCGTGTACAGGTGAGTCCGTATCCTCATGTAAAGGATCCGCAAGGTCGCTTGTGCTATATGAAGCTCTGATACTGTAGGTATTGCCTGCTTTCTTACAGGGTCGTTTTCATCCTCAAGGTCGATAAGTGAAAGATAGTATGGTGTGATAGCCATTCTCAGGTTTTCCAGACATCTCTTTACACCTTCTTCTTCTTTTTCGGTAAGCTTTACATACTTTTTTAAACTCTCTACATTTGTTATTCTGTTTCTAAGTTGCCATTTCCAGTCGTTCCACTCATTATCGGGAACGTCTACGAACAATCCGTTTTCTCTACTGTTTCTCATATTTTTCCTCTTACTTACTGTAAATTACACGTATTTTTTCTCAAAAACTTCTCTGATTGCCGGATTTTTCACGAATTTCCTGCAATGTTATCTTGTCATGTCCCTTTGTATATCCGTTTCCTATGATCATATCAATATCTTTTCCTACACCCTCTGCTCCGAGTGCAGCCTTTGTAAAGCTTGTAGCCATTGAGAAGAAGTATACACATCCGCCGTCACGAACAGGAAGGATTGCGCTCATCTCACAGTTATTTACATTTACACAGCATATTGAAACATCATATTCTCTTCCGTCATTAAGCTCCAAAGCCTTTATCAAGTACTTCTACAGGAAGTGCGGCACTTGCCTGGAATGCTTCATGGCAAAGTCCCATCTTCTTTAACTCTTCCACACCTTCTTTGCTATAGTCCATAGCTACTACCTTACCTGTAGGTCCTTCTCTCTTCATTGCCTCATAGCAAACAAGCATTCCGCTCTTTCCGGCTCCTCCAAGTACCAGTACACTCTGTCCTGACTGTACAAGCTTTGCTGTCTGTGCAGGAGCTCCCGCTACATCCAAAGCTGCAAGTGCAAGCGGCTCAGGAAGATCTTCAGGAAGCTTTTGCATATAATGCGCTTTCAAATAATACAGCCTGTCCTTCGATATCCACTCTGTCGATTTCAGGATGGATAGCCTTTATCTTATCAATCTTTAAAGGTGTCATTGAAAGTGATACCAAAGATGCAATCTTATCTCCAACCTTGATATCCGTATCAAGTTCTTCACCGATATAGCTTACAGTTCCTATAAACATACCGCCTGAACCGGTTACAGGATTTTGCATTTTTCCTCTTTCATTTACTATATCAAGTATCATCTGTCCGATTTTTTCAACATCTTTATTGCAAGCTTCTTCGATCTGTGTAAATGATGCGGAGTCGATATTTAATGAAATAACATCACAGATAATCTCATTTGAATATCTCTTTGTCATATCATTGTCTATCTTCTTTGCCGCCTGAGTTAAAACTCCCTGTGGTTCAATAACTCTGTGAATACCGTACTTGTTTCCCTTTAACATAAGTCCTCCATTATTTCAAACCCAATATTTCTCTTGCTTCAGCCGGTGTTGCTATCTCTCTGCCAAGTTCCTTTGCAAGTCTTACGACCTTTTCTACAAGTTCACCGTTTGACTTTGCCATAACACCTTTACTTAGATATACATTATCTTCAAATCCAACTCTTGCATGACCGCCCATAAGTATCGCCATGGTCACCATAGGAAATTCCGCTCTTCCCACTCCCGATGCTGTCCATGTGGATCCTGCAGGTATACTCTCCACCATAAAGTTTAAATCTCTTGCAGTTCCTGAGATACCGCCGTTTACACCCATTACAAAGTCAAAATGCATAGGTGATTTTATAATGCCTTTTTTATTGAGGCGAATAGCCATATCCACCATTCCCTTGTCAAATACCTCAACCTCGGGTTTTATGCCAAGCTCGTTCATTCTGTTGGCAAATTCTATAATTGTATTTTCGGTGTTTACAAAAATATCGTCTCCGCCGAAATTACATGTTCCGCAATCAAGTGTTGCCATCTCAGGGACGAAGTACAGTAGGTGCGAGTCTCTCTTCATTGCTCATACCCACTGCTCCACCTGTTGAAGGTTGAATGATAACATCAGGTAATTCTTTTTTTATAGCATCAATACATTCTTTTAAATCTTTCCGCGCTCTGTGTAGGGTGTACCGTCATCCTCTCTTACATGAAGATGTATAATAGCGGCTCCCGCATCATAAGTCGACTTTGCTTCTCTTACAATCTCTTCCACTGTATAAGGTACATTCGGGTTTTTGCTCTTTGTAACCTCTGCACCGCATATACATGCCGTAATAATAAGTTTATCCATAATATATTCTCTATTTATTGTTTCTTTGTCTGTCTTTTAATACCACACAGGTTCCGCTTGCTCTGCATACCACTACAGGCTCTTCCAATACATCACATGCCGAATCATTGATATCTGTTCTTGGTGTAATAACCTTTCTTGCCTCAAATACCATCTTTCTTGATGTATTTCCCACAGAAACGATTTCACCTGTCGCTTCGATAAAATCTCCTGCATGAACAGGTGCCAAAAACTCTACACTGTCATAAGCTTTTAAAAAGTCCCTCATCACCGTCATTGATAATCAAAAGCTCAGTTGCCACATCTCCGAATAAACCAAGCATTCTTGCTCCGTCTACCAATTCACCGCCATAATGTGCATCATGAGCGCTCATACGAAGTCTGATAGTTGATTTAACCATATTATTTTCCTCCTCACGTAGATAAGTCTTCTTATCCTTTTTATGTATATATATTACAATAAAATTAATATTTTTTTATTACTGACTAAATGTATATAAAAAAATACAAGTTAGTGGACAAAATGTCTATTTGGTATAATTTGTTTTTGGGACATATTTTTATAAGTAAATTCTTTATAAAACATCAACTATATTCATATTAAAAAAAGATATAGATTACATACAATTTATTTATGCAATCTATATCTTTATATTTTAAAAATATCAATCAAAATAATCATTAAGAATCAAGGCCATGGACAAATCCAGTCTCTCATAATAATCATCAAAGTTAAAACCTGTCAGATCTTTAATACTGTCCATTCGATTTATAAGGGTATGTCTGTGTATAAAAAGTCTTTTTGCGGCTCTGGTTACATTACCGTTTTCCTCCAAGTAAAATCTTATAGTCTTTATATAATCACTGTCAGACTCTCTGTCTTTATCAAGCAGCAGCCTTAATACCTTTATTTTCCTTTGAATAGAGTGTATTTGTTCTGTATATTGAATATAACTTTTTAAGAAACGACATATGATCATACAGACATGTGCCTCGTATAGCTCTGACACTGTGCAAGGTCTGAAGCGCCTCCATACAATGTTTCATTGCAATATCCAGACTGTTATTATCTGTAAAGCATATCTGCCGTAGCAAAAATAGATTCAATCCTATCTTATTTGACAGTCTTATAAGTACGACCTGTATTTCAGCCAACAAATCCTTAAGCTTTTGTCATACTCTCCACACCTATACAAAAATGTCATCTTTGACACCCTTTTCAAAATGACAAATATATGTATCACAGCTGAATACCACCAAAGAATTTATATTTTCAAAAGCCTCCCGTTATATCAGGTCCTACTTCATTATATGCATTTACCGATGAAACTGCTAAAATTGCAATTTCATTTTCATTTCCTATTCCTCTGGACAGACTCTCTTTAAGTTTCTTTTTTTAGTTTTCGGATAAAAATAATTATAGTCAAGATAGCTCTGATTTCCCGAGTACCGACTCTCTGTTTATCTCACTTATCAAAGTCTTTAAAACTTCTGAAAAAAAGAAAAAGCTTGCCGGCAATTCAAGTACAGGAAATTTGTATTTTCTGGCAGACTCAAGTATATAAACAGGTATACTCTCAACATAATATCCGGTCTGTACCATAAGTCCGACCACTCCCTTTGGCTTTCAGTCTCTTTATCAAATTAAAGTATCTTGTATAATCAGCCAGATCAAATCCGGTTGTTATGAGAAGTTCACCGCTTCCAACCATATCAACAGAGTCCAAAAATTTCCTGAACATTTACCCAGCTGATTATATTTCCGGCACTTTTCCCTTCCGGTTATAAGTTCCGTTCCCGGAAAGAAGTTATTCTCAATAATGTCTCTAACAGTAAGTGGCATAATCCGGCCTTTCTAGTTTATTTCCACTAAAATATCCATAAGTTCTTCCTGCAATCCTAAAAGTCTGCAAATCATAAGTGCCTCTTTTTGGAGGCTGTGCCTGCTTTTTACTTTAAAAAAATACCGTAGTTCATAAACTCCGCTATCGCTGTGATCTTTTGCATCATCACTTGACTTTTGTAAGAAGTGCTTTTGGATATTTCTATCTTCCGAAGCTCCCTGTAATCCCCTTACCTGGTAATGGCTTCCCGAAAGCTCGGCAACATGATCAAAATGTGTTACCAAAAGACTTATTGCTCTTTTTTTATTTAAAAGCGCTACAAGTCCTCTCACTATACTCTCACCTTCTTTAGGATTTGTTCCTCTTGCAAACTCATCCAATATTGCAAATATATATTTACCTTCAATCTCATTCAAAAAGATTTTTTTAAGCTCCACTATCTGTGCGCCGAAAGCTTGATAATCCCTTATCTACCGACTGTGACTCTTCGGATATTATAACTATTTCATCAAATAAAGGAATACTTGCAACATTTGCATATACAAAGAATCCACATAATGCAAGATATGTATTAAGCGCTACCGTCTTTAATGTAACACTCTTTCCGCCCATATTTGCACCTGTAAGTACTGTTGTTCCTATTGTCATATCTATGCTTACTAGTGTGAATTTCAGTCCCTTTTTCTTCAAGTATATCACATATATAAGGATTTATCGTATCTTCCAGTATAAGTACATCCTCTGTAATCTTCGGAAGGCAGGACGGGATAGAGTTTTGCCACTCTGTATTTTTTTCCAAACAGCAAATCAAATCTTCCTATTACATCTATATTCTTTATTACATTGTCAAAATAAGGGTCTTAAGTTTGCAGAAAGATACTTCTCTTATCTTTCTTTCTTCTCTTTCCTCTTCCACAGTTGCTGCAAGTCTTTTATCCTTAAGTTCTTCAAAAGCTGTATCGCTCTCCTGCATTTTTGATTTCTATATCACGTTTTTTCTTCTGATTGCTTTCAGTTCATCTGAATAGTCGTCATAGATTGCAAATGTAGGGTATTCTTCTTTATCCGGATCAAGTATGTCCACCGCCTCACTTACAGACTCTATATTAAAACCTGTTAATCCTATTTCTTTCTGATACTCTTTCAATAAGAGGTTTTAAGTTTTTTTCCATATGCATCAAAAGTGTTTTTTTATCTCAAAGAGCTCTATATCAGACAATGTATTGTCTCTGCCGAATTTAACGGAACCCCTACATCTTTTTATTTGCATAAAAATTCTTCTTATGGCATTAACATCTGATTTGACGGTATCATATTTTTGATACAGTTTATTCAGATTTTTTTCAAGTTCTTCATTCAGTAAATCTTTTTCACCCCTTCCAAACGGAGTTATATTTTTATAAGCTCCGCTCCGAAAGGAGTTGCAGGCAACATCTTGCTTTTTATATATTCAAAGCCGATATTTTCTCTTTGCCAAAATTCCATACTACCCCCTATGCTTGCTTTCAATATTTATAACCGGTAAATCTGTACACTTTTGCATATATTCTAGAAAATTTTTCACTGTCATAGTGATGTCCGTAGGCTGAAAAAAAGGATTTATTGTAATCGCCACTATATTTATTGCCTCAATACATGAAAAATATCAAACCTCTTTTGTCTGAGTTTTTTTCAAAATTTTCATATTTTATCAAAATTCTTGAACCGTCAAAAAAAATACAAGTCGTTTTCCCTCAAGTTTTGGCATTTGATAACAGCAAAGAATTGATCATTGCATCGCTTAGAGCACCGTTTACAAATATACTATCTACTATCACTTTCCTTTGCCCAGACTTCTCTTAACTCAATCTTTTTATCAGTCTTTTTTTATAGTATTTCCTTCTATTATATAGTACTTCTCGCTGTAATTTTCTCTGTTAAAAATCATCAGGCAGCTGAGTTTATATTCCGGAGTGAAAAAAAGCATTGCAGGTATATGTGGTATCTCTGACAGTTTTTCCATATCCGCACTGTATGAAGCACCGCTTGAAAGTATTGCCACATTACTTACCCTTTCCCTGTCGCAATACTCTTTCTCTCAAGTGCTCCGTCAATTAAAATCTTTCCCTGAACTATGTTCTTTTGAATTTATTACAAATCTGTTGCCATCTGTGTAGCAATGGACGGACCCTGCTATTTGTACAAAGCCGTCGCTCATGGCTCTGATTATTATTATCTCACCCAGAGGAGTATATATTCCCGGTACTTTCCACTATTTCTTTTGTTATATCACAATATTTTATCAAATCTCTTGCTGTTGCAATATAATCATCCTTATAAACATATATCTCAGGCTTTTTTTGGTATTGGTCACAAGATCGAGTTCTTCACCGTCTCTTCCTATGGATGTAAGCAGTATACTTTCATTATTATTATGAAGTTTTTTTATTACCTCATTTAATACTGTGGTCTTTCCTGCATTCTTACACATTCCGATGAAAAGAGACTCTTTCTTCATCCTTTATCAAATCATAGATATCCATTATTCTCTACCCTTTATAGGAAGCTGTGCCAAGATTATGGCGGAAAACATAAGTATTGCTCCAAGCATCTCACGACTTCCCAACATTTCCCCCAATATTATCCATGCAAATATCGCACTGAAAACACTCTCCAAACTCATCAAAAGACTTGCAATACTCGGTCTTACATATTGCTGTCCCTACATTTTTGCAATGTATATCGCATGCGCCGCTGAAAAATTCCTACAAATAAAAGTGCCGGCATTGCCTTAATTATCATATCTGCAGACGGGCTTTTTCGACTACAATCATCACAATACTTGAAAAATTGCCACCACCAAAAATTGAAATATAGACAAATCCAAAACGTCCACTTTTTTTACAAAATGAGCTACCGTTATTATCTGAAGGGCAAATAAAAATGCGCAGAATAAAAGAATTGCGTCTCCGTACTCTAAATTGAATCCGTCATGTATACATAGTAAAAAAAGTCCTGCAACACTAAGTACAACACTTATCCAAAGTCTAATTCCTTCTTTTCATCTTTAAAGAATATAATTGAAATAATCGGAACAAAAATCACGTACAATGCGGTGATAAATCCGGCTTTTGACGCATTGGATTCTTTTATACCTATCTGCTGCATAGCGCTTGCAATAAAAAGGAAGAATCCTGAGCATAGTGAAGCTATGATCAATGTCTTTTTATAAGACTTATTTGTTGTATGTATGTTTGAACTTTTTACTCTTAAAAACATACTACAGGAATCATCGCAATAAAAGGATATCCAGCTCCTTATTGCCAAGAATGTATAAGCATTTACATATCTTGCTCCCTATACTCTGTGCTGAAAAAGGCCGATCCCCATATCAAAGCCGCGAGCAACAGCATAAAGTACTCGAGAGCATTTTTATTTTTTTGACATATTGACCCCCATTGTTACAAATAGTAAATTTGCACTACTTATCTTATTATATCCCAATCTTGTTATAAAAGATAAGATTATAACCAAAAATGTAAAGATTACTTAATATTTGAATCTTTTACGCAGTTTATACCTAATATCACGCAATTTATACTTTTTTAAAATATCCTTTTCCAAGAATATTGTATAATACGGTCATGTTAAAAAAGTTCAAAGGAACAGGAGATATAAGAATATGAAATTAAATTTAAACAAGAAAGCAATTGCAATTGCTCTTTCATTAGCATTGGCAACACCGGTTATATCAGCAACCGCATTACCTACATTAAATGTTATCGCCGGAGGTTTTGCATCAAATCCTGCAGTAGCACAGGGACATGCAATTCCTAATACAGACGCTGTAAATATTTCAGGAAATACCGTAACTGTAGCCCTTGAGGGAACAGGAATCAGTGATGCTGTAAAAGCTACAACTTCTGTTACTATAACTAATAATGCAGGATCTGCAATCGTTACCGCACCTGCACTTACATGGACAGGCAGCACAGGCGCTTGGACAGGATTCAGCTTCCAGCTCCCTGCAAACTGGCAGACACTTTTCCACAACTCTGAGCAGATGGGTGTTAAAGTATCTTCAACAGTAGGCTCTTCAACATTTAACGCTACAGCAAACAAAATTATAAATAATGATACACAGATCACTGTTGAGATTCCTGCAGCAGGTGCTACCACACTTTCAGCAAAGGTTACAGGAGGCTCATTATACTCCAACACAGTTGCTCAGAGCTTAAACGACTATACATATGAGTACACTGTTGCTCCAAAGGTATCAGGTTCTATCACAGCTGCAGCTGCAAACGCTATATTTAGTGCAAGCTCAAATATAGTAGCTCTTTCAAATGCAACAGCTACTCCTGACGCTTCGGGAAACTTTACTCTTACTCTTCCTTCAGGAAAGAGCGTTCAGAACCTCGGTGCAAATGATGCAATCTTTGTAAGAAGAAAAGCAAAGAACTCAAATGCACAGTATATCTTTATAATAGACAGTGTTACTACAACTACAACTGTTGCTCCTGCTGTTGCTACACCTTCAACACCAGAGCAACATCTTCTACAGCTACAATTAAAGCCTGCAACATCATCTAATTCTGTAATTGCTACAGGCTCAAACTCAAGAAAGAGCTCAGGCGGTTCAAGTTCAGGCGGCGGTTCAGGAAGACGTTCTTCAAGCAACAATTACACTGCTACAACTCCAAGCCAGACACCTGCAGCTCCAAGCGTAACACCTGTAGCTCAGAATACAGCAGGCGATGCCACAAAGGTACCTTCACCTACAGGTCCTTCTGCAAGAAAAGAACACAAGAGGCAAAACTTAATGTTCCTAAGACTGCCGATGTTTCAGATATGACAGGAAGCGTAATGATGCTCTTAGGCTCACTTTGGTAGCTATGGGAATGGTTGCCGGAGTTACAAAGAAGAAAGAAGACTGATAAATATTTATACATCCCTCTTTTAAAGGCAATATATATCTAAAATAAAGGATATATATTGCCTTTTATTTTCTTTCTGATATTATAATTCATTTGTATTTTTGTTATGGAGAAAATATGAGACGAAAAAAATACTACACATGAAATGATGATGGGCTATATGGCTACAGCACTGTTGGAACTTATGCTTGAGAAAAGATTATACTAAAATTTCAATCGGTGAGATTGCCAAAAAAAGCCGGTGTGGACAGATCATCTTACTACAGACATTTTTAAATCCAAGGAAGATATTATATCATTCTTTTTTTGATATGGTTTTAAAAAGAATCGCTTGACGGATATACAAACCTTTCAAGCATTGATTTTTACACTGTATATACATTCAATATATACCGCTTTTTTTAATTACAGAAAATGAAATTTTTGCTTATTCACTATGCAAATCTCTCATTCCTGCTTTTGGATGTGCTTTCAAAGAGATTTCAGTTCAGTGAACTTGCCACAGTTTCCACTCACCAAAAGCAATATGAGCTTTCTTATATTATAGGCGGAATTTACAACAATCTGATATTCTGGATGAGCAGAGATATGAAGGAAACTCCCGATGAACTCACAGAGATTTCTCTGCAATTCAGAAAATGAAGACTCACTTTCTTTACTGAGCCTTAGATAAAAAACGGATGAGCTGTTAACTCATCCGTTTTTATTATCTAAAATTTTCCTTCAAGAGGTTTCATCGCTCTTTCAAGTATGCCGTTCATATAAGCTATTGATATACCGTAATTTGTCATAGGTATGGTAGCTTCATTTGCATACTTCATCCTGACTTCATCTGGTTTTCATTTAACATACAGGCACCGCAATGAATTATTATCTTATATACTGAAAGATCTTTTGGGAAACTCTCCTCCGCTTGAAAGTTCAAACTTCAACGCATCTTCATCCTGCAAAGCCTGTAAATTTTTCTGACCAGCCTCGGTATCTTTACACTTCCGATATCCTCACATTGTCTGTGATGTGTACAGCCCTCACTTATAAGTATTTTTATCTCCTTCTTTAAGTGTGTCTATCACTCTTGCAGCATTATAAAGATTGTAAAGAGCGCCCCTTATAGTTTGGCAAATATTATTGAAAATGAGGTAAGAGGTATGCTTTTGAGGTATCAATTCATCCACTTCCTTAAACACCTGTGAATCACATACCACCAAGGCAATATCATTAAACTTTTTTAATGTCGCTTCTATCTCATTCACCTGAACCACAACCGCGATACCATGTCTGTCAAGAATTTCTCTTATTACCTGCTGCTGCGGTAAAATAAGTCTGCCCTTCGGTGCCGATGAATCTATAGGTGTTACAAGCATTATAATATCACCTTCCTTCATCATATCACCGAGTATGGTCTTTTCTTTCTTTTCTTTGCCGAGAACCTCAGACATCATATCTTTTCAGCTTATCTATATTGATATTGTTTAATGCTGAAACATATATATCAATCTTTTTCATCTTTTCTTTCTTCATCTGCTATAGAGTCACATTTATTTCCTACAACAAGACATCTCTTTTTCTTTTTATCTTTTCTAAAAATTCAAGCTCATCATCACTGAAACTCACTTCCTGCATCCACTACAAAGAGTATAAGATCGGCCCTGTCTATATATTCCAGACTCTTTTCCACTCTTAAATTTCCAAGGCTGCTCTTATCGTCAAGTCCCGGTGTATCCACAAGTACCACCGGATCCCGAATGGCAAAAGCTCCATACTCTTTTTTACAGGATCTGTCGTGGTTCCGCTGATATCGGATACTATTGCAATGTCCTGTGAGGTTATAGCATTTATCAAGCTTGATTTTCCAACATTACAGCGACCGAAAAGACAAATAGTCGCTCTCTCTCCCATCGGTGTACTATTCATATCAGAACCTGAAATCCCTTGCATTTGTAGTTTCAATTTCATTTATATACTGAATTGCTCTTTCCTTTCACCTTCGGATTGCTTACCTTTTCAATCTCCGATTTTATCATCTTCATTCCATGCTCTTTGGTCTGATCGGATGCATAATCGGTCATATATTCGCTGAGTGTCATAAGAGCATTCGGATGACAGCAGTTTATGATCTGTCCGCTCTTGCAAAGGCTCATAAATCTGTCACCTGTTCTGCCTTCTCTGTAGCAGGCGGTACAAAATGAAGGTATATGTCCCATTCCCATAAAGCCAGTCCACCACCTCATCCAAAGTTCTTTTGATCTGATACATCAAACTGCTCCGAATCTGTAGGTCTGATTTCCTCAGTATATCCGCCGACTGAAGTTCTTGACGCACCGCTTATCTGTGATATTCCCACCTTCAAAGCTCTTTCTCTTACTTCCTGACTCTCTCTTGTAGAGATAATCATTCCGGTATAAGGAACCGCTATTCTTATACATGCAATAATCTTTTTCAAAATATCATCATCAAGTCCGTTGTCAAAAGCATCCGGATCTATATCATCAGCTCTTTTTAATTCTTGGTACGCTTATAGTATGAGGTCCTACTCCGAATGTAGCTTCCAAATGTTCCCCATGCATCAAAAGTCCTGCAAACTCATATTTATATGACTCCAGTCCGAAGAGTACTCCAAGACCTACATCATCAATTCCACCCTCCATAGCTCTGTCCATAGCCTCGGTATGGTAGATATAGTTATGCTTGGGTCCTGTAGGATGAAGGCTCTCATAGGACTCTTTATTATAGGTCTCCTGGAAAAGTATATATGTTCCGATTCCGGCTTCATGCAGCTTTTTATAATTTTCCACTGTAGTGGCTGCAATATTTACATTTGCTCTTCTTATAGCACCGTTTTTATGCTTTATACTGTAGATAGTCTTTATAGATTCAAGTATATACTCAATAGGGCTGTTTATAGGGTCTTCACCTGATTCTATGGCAAGTCTCTTATGTCCCATGTCCTGAAGTGCAATTACCTCATTTTTTATTTCTTCCTGAGTCAGTTTTTTTCTGGCTATATTCTTGTTCTTTGCATGATATGGACAGTATACACATCCGTTTACACAGTAGTTTGAAAGATAGAGAGGTGCAAACATTACTATTCTGTTTCCGTAGAAAGTCTGCTTTATCTCTCCTGCAAGTGCATAAATCTTTTCTATGATTTCCTTGTCCTCACAGGCAAGAAGTACTGATGCCTCTCTGTGAGTAAGCCCTTTGGCTATAATACCTTTCTCCGTTTTTTTCGGTCTTGCTTTTTCAAGATATTCTTCTATCAAAGGAATATTATTTTTTTATTTTCCTCGGCAAACTTTAATTGTCTCCAATATTTCTTCATGGTTTATAAATTCTTCGGCGTTCCTTGATTTTACATCGTATTTAAACATTTATAATCTCCTCTTACTTTTGCAACTCCGTAACCTATATTGTTGATTCTGTTGGTAATACATCCGATGCAGTGAGCGGCTTCATCTCCTGTACATACTTTTCCGTCATATAGTTCATATTTTTTTCTTGTTTTTAACGGTGAAAGATTCGGCATCACCACATTTGCACCTGCAAGTATTCCCTTCTCTCTTCCCAGATTGTCCAATGTACTTAAAGAAGTGGTTGCAGGTATTAGCATATTCGGTCTCATTATTCTAAGTATAGCTATCAAAAATAAAGTCATTTGAATACTGCCGCTTTTTTCGTCCTTAAATGCAGTATCATGATGCGGTATAAAAGGTCCTATACCGCACATCTGCGGTCCGAACTCTTCTATAAACTTTAAATCCTTTAGCCAATGTAAAAGAACTTTGATACGGTGAACCCACCATAAATCCGCATCCTACCTGAAATCCGATATCTTTTAAAGCTTTAAGACAGTTCATTCTGTGTTCAAATGACATCTGCTTAGGGTGAAGTTTCTCGTAATGTTCTTTATCCGCAGTCTCATGTCTTAAAAGATATCTGTCCGCACCTGCGTCAAACATTTTCTGATAGTCTTCTTTCTCATATTCTCCCAAAGAAAGTGTAACGGCAACGTCCTTATACTTTTCCTTGATTTTCTTTACAATACTACATATATAATCCGGTTCAAATTTTCCGTCTTCACCTCCCTGCATTACAAAGGTTCTATAACCGAGCCTGTATCCTTCATCCGCACATTCAAGTATTTCTTCTTCTGTGAGCCTGTAGCGGTCACAATTTCTGTTTGAATGTCTTATTCCACAATAATAACAGTCGTTTTTGCAAATATTGCTTATTTCTATCAAGCCTCTGAGATAAACATCTTTACCGTAATTTTCATCACCTATAATTCTTGCCTTTTTGCTGATATAGTCAAATACCTCTTCATTCAAATTCTCTACAAGATATTTGTATTCTTCAAGGCTAAGACTTCTTTCTTTTCTAATCTTTCTATCAGAGCAATGCTTTTTATCAATTTCCAAATATCTGTCATATTCGGTATTTTTTTAAAGTCCGTCTTATAAAGTGATATATCTTTAGCCATTTGCATCACCCACATTTGAATAAGCGGTTTTTATACTTACCCCCGGTAATTTCCCGATTTTACCTGACAAACTTGAAATCTCATTATTAGGTGCATCGAGAGCAACCGACAACACACTTATACCTCTTTTGTGATATGGTATTCCCATTCTTCCGATAATATGATCTCCGTACTCATGCAATAAATCATTGAGTTCTTTTACAGAATCCCTGTCCTCCACAATTATTGCCATCAATGCTACTCTGTTATCCATATTTTCCCCTTTATAAATAATAGATTTTTAGTATCAAAAACCCAAAGCCTCGGTGGCTTTGGGTACTCAAATAAATGTGCCTTTCGCACAATCTTATACATTCACAAACCACCTTTCAAGTCAGATCCGGTATAAAGATCCCTGTCTTCCCTGTTAGGAGCATCTGTATACAATGTAAATCCTTTTTAGTTGTTTGTCAATATATATCCTATCGTTACTTTTATAACTATATTTTACTATAACTTTTTAATATATACTTAATCATCAATCTCTGAGCTGCTTGATATTATCGCACCGCTTGAAGCATCGATATCGTAGTCATATTCTACATTTCCGACCTTAAACTCAATCTCATAAACTCTTACGCCGTCATCCGTATCAAGCTCCACCTTTGTAAAGCTTGCACCGCTTACGCCCGCATGAGAAAGTGCTATCTGCTTAGCTCTGTCTGCTGAAATACCTGAAGCTGCAGCCTGTGGTGCTGCCGCGGCTGTGTAGGTATCGCATAGTTTTTCAATATCCTGATCAAATGATACTATAGCACCTGTTGCAGCGTTGATTTCATAATCATACTCAACATTTCCGCTGTAAAATTCTATATCATAAACCTTTACGCCGTCCTCATAATCAAGCTTTGCCTTTACAAATGATACGCTTCCGGCCGAAACTCCAGCGTGAGACATAGCTATTTCTTTAGCCTTTTCCACACCGATATCTCCGGATGTATTATTTGCCTTAGGTTGTGCCGCTGTTGTTGCTGCAGGTGCAGGCTGTGTTTCTGCAGGCTGATGCTGTGCGGCTGTTGTGGCGGATACTGTAGTATTCTCTACTGCAGCACTTGTAGCTATTCCTTTTTCTCTTGCATCCTCATCTATATCTTCAATAGCATCTGCAATATTTTTCCCAGATACTGTCATCAGAATCATAATCAACTATATCTCTGATATCTATGCCCTTTTGTACAACCAGACTTGCAATCTCACTTACTTTCATCTTTGCAAGCTCTTTTGCATCCAGCGAACTGTCTTTAGCGGCAAGATTCAGTACAAATACCGCCTTTCCTATAGATATATTATTTTCTGCGGCAAACTTTTTAGCATCTACAGTACTCTTTACAGTCTGATTTATAACTGTTGCCTGTACCGAATTTGTTGAAAGCGCGATATTTATATCGTTTAACACCTCGGCTTTAACTTTGTTTGCCTTATCTTCATTATCATTTCTTACGGTAACCAAAATACCCGTATTGTCATTTTGGATATAACCCTTTTGAACCATTGAACCTATAAGTGCATTAACTGCAACCTTAAGCTCCGTATTCTTAAGATTCATACCGTCAATTACAGCGGCTCCGTCCTGATTTGTAGGCTGAACTTCCAAAACCTTGTTCTTTTTGTTTGTTACAATCTCAACTCCCGGATTTACGTCAATATCCACATGTGAATCCGGAACATAGTTGTTTCCGTAATATGGTACTCCTACAACTCCCACTGCAAACAGCACACAAGCGGCAGCCGCCACTCCTACAAATCCCTTACCGAATATATTAAATTTCTTCTTCATTCCTTTTTCAATCCTTTCTGCGTCGGCAGAAACGATATTTTCAGAAATTCTTTTAAACATATCCTCGGGAATCATTCCCGATACAGCAGTGTCGAGCTTCTTCTCAATTTCCTCTCTTTTCATCAAAAGCCCTCCTCTTCCAAGTATTTCTGCATCTTCCTGACAGTCCTGTTGTACTTTGAAAGTACGGTATTTATGGACATATCAAGTAATTCCGCTATTTCACGATTCTTAAGACCTGCCACCGCATGTAGCAAAAAGTATCGTTCTTTCATTATCGTCCAACTTATTTATCGTTGTTTTAAGAATAATACGCTCACTGAGATCTTCCACAAAGGAAAAAAATCCTGTTCCGGCAAATCGTTATCATCTTCTAAACTACCCTCTTTTTTTCCGTCACGAATCTTCATAAGTGCAAAAATTTCTTGCTATCGTAAAGATCCATGCCATAGGTTTATCATATGAGGTGTAATCTGCTGCCTTTTGATAGATTTTCAAAAAGTATCCTGCAAAATATCCTCTGCATCATGAGTATTTCTTTTGTTATTGAAAGGGCAAAGGCATATACACTTTTATGAGTTTTTTTCATATAAAGTATGTAAAGCCTCCATACTTCCCTTTGCGATATCTTTTTATAAGTTTATCATCCACCGTCGACGAAGCTTTTTGATCCCTCCTCCAAGACCGCCACAAAATTAAGCATCTAATAATCATCCTTTCACTATATTAATGCATGAGAATATCATTTTTATTGCATGCTGTTGCAAATTTTTTTATTTTTTAAAAACTTTTTCTCATCAGTATTAAACATAATATTGCGGTAAACATTTCCGCCGCAAAAAATGAGCTCCATACTCCCGTTATTCCGAAAATCCCCGGTAAGATAAGTGCAAATACAATTATTGCCACTATACCTCTTGATATTGCTATAAGAGAGGACTCTTTTTCCTCTTCCTGTAGCACTGTAAAATCCCGCCGTAATAATATTAAATGCGGCAGGTATAAATCCTATAAAATAAATTCTGATACCCGGAATAGCATAATTTGCCAGTACATCTGAATTTTCATTGTTGAATGCGGCTATAATGTTTGGAGCAAATGCCATAACCACTGCCACCAAAAATCCCGCTATAATCATACCTGTAAAAAGTGAATATAAGTAAATCTTCCTTAAATCCTTTTTCTCACCTTTACCGTAAGTTTCACTTGCCACCGGCTGCAATCCTTGTGATACACCGTTTAACATCGCCACTCCCACCAAGGCGGAGTTTGCTATAACTCCATATGCGGCAACCGCTATATTACCTACGAGTGAGAGCAGTATAAAGTTAAATACTATTGTTATTATTCCGTTTGAAATTTCACCTACAAATGCCACCAGACCGAGACTGCATGATAAAATCAATTTTTTTACTGAAGGCAAATTGAAAGCAAAAACGCACATTATTCTTTTTTGACAAATAATGCACCATACAGATGCTCATACTTACTATCGGTGATATTCCTGTTGCAAGTGCCGCACCTGCCATACCCATTCCTACGGGGAAACATAAGTATATAATCAAATATTATATTAAAAATTCCGCTTATAAGTGTTGCCGCCATAGCAATCCTCGGTGAGTTGTCATTTCTCACAAAAGCTGTAAATGTAAAGTTCAACATAAAAAACGGCGAGAAGCAAAGAATAATACGTGCATATGTGTGAGTTACATGCACTATAACCTCATCTGCACCGAAAATTCTAAGCACCACATCCGGAACAAAAATACCCAGAAATTAAAAAGGTAAAGCTAAATAGTAAGGTCCAGAAAAATGAATTTGAAAAATATTTATCCGCACTGTTTTTTTATCACCCAGTGACTTTTAACAATGTGTACTTTGTTGCAGAGCCTATTCCTATCATTGCTCCTATAGCAAAATGTTATTGCAAATATCAGGTAAAACAAGATTTAATCCGGTTATTCCGTTTGCTCCTTCCGCCATCGATATAAAAATAGTATCTGCCAATACATAACATGATGTACCTGTTGTAGCAAGGATATTAGGCAGAATATATCCTCTAAGTTTTTTTCAATCATAAAAGACTCTCCTGTCGTAGTTATCGAATTATATCATAAATATTCTGTAAGCTCAATCAATGTCAAATTTATTGCATAAAAATAGCAGTCATAGACTGCTACTTTTATATATCAAAGATGGTATTATACTAACTCAAGTAAAACTTCCATAGCCGCATCTCCCTTACGAAGACCGATCTTAACTATTCTTGTGTATCCACCCTTACGATCTGCATACTTTGGACCGTACTCATCGAAAAGCTTCTTTGCAAGGTCAACCGACTTTGTATTCTTCTTCTTTCCGGCTGCCTTTGCAGGTAACTCTGTCGGAACATATACTACAGCATTGATTTTGCTTCTTGCATGAAGTCTTGAAGGTCTGTCTTTCTTGATTTCCTTCTCCACCTCATCATAAACAGTAACTTTCTTACCGTCTACAACTTCTTTTACTCTCTTGCCGTCAGCATCTTTTCTTGCAACCTTTGCATTTACCTTTACAAGGTCGAAGTTATCCTTCTCCTTAACAGCTAATGCTATAAGCGGCTCAACAATCTTTCTGATTTCTTTTGCTCTGGCCTCTGTAGTCACAATCTTACCATGCTGTAAAAGTGCTGTAACCTGGTTTCTCAATAATGCTTTTTCTCTGACTTGATGTCTTTGAAAGTTTTCTATACTTTGCCATTTTTTCTCCTCCATAGGAAACATATATATGCTGACATTGGACTTACTATATATGTCTGTTTATTCTTTTTTATGATTCTTCGCTCTCACGAAGGTGAAGTCCGAGCTCTTCAAGCTTTTGAAGGACTTCTTCTAATGATTTTCTACCCAGATTTCTGACTTTCATCATATCATCTGAAGTACGTGAACACAATTCTTCAACTGTATTGATTCCTGCTCTCTTTCAAACAGTTGTAAGATCTAACTGACAGTTCAAGTTCATCTATATTCATCTCCAGAACTTTTTCCTTGTCATCCTCTGCTTTTTCTACCATTACATCAACAGTTTTGGCATTATCAGATAAGTCTATAAACAGATTGAGGTGCTCACTCAAAACTTTGGCAGCTAAACTTACCGCCTCATCAGGTGCCAATGTACCGTTTGTAGTAACATCAAGTGTTAACTTATCAAAGTCTGTCATCTGACCTACACGAGTGTTCTCTACAAGAAGATTTACTCTCTCTACAGGGGTATAGATAGAATCGATTGCTATCACGCCTATAGGAGTATCCTCTCCTTTATTTTTATCTGAACTTACATAACCTCTACCGTTTGTTATTGTCAGTTCCATGTAGAACTTTTCCTTCTGAAACTGTTGCAATAACCTGGTCTTTGTTAATGATTTCTATACTTGGATCACATTGAATATCTTCTGCAGTGATAACTCCTTCACCGTCAAAATCTATATAAGCAACCTTCGGCTCATCATCGATAGATGTATTCTTGATTGCAAGGCTCTTTACATTCATTATGATCTCTGTCACATCTTCTTTTACTCCCGGTATGGAAGAAAATTCATGCAACACGCCGTCAATCTTAACCTGACTGACAGCCGATCCAGGGAGGGATGAGAGCATGATTCTTCTTAGGGAATTGCCTAAAGTTGTTCCATAACCTCTCTCAGTGGTTCACATATGAATCTGCCGAACTTCTTATCCTCGAAATTTCTGCAATCTCTATATTGGGTTTTTCAAAATCAAACACGAATGTCCCTCCTTTTTAGATAAACTATATCTATGTCTCAAATATTTGAGACTTGGTTAATACTTCAAAGGCTAAAATATTTCTATTATTAGCAAATCAGCTGATACGAAAATAAGTATCAGCTGTTAAGATTCCTATTACTTAGAGTACAACTCAACGATAAGAAGTTCGTCTACAGGAACATCAATTTCTTCTCTTGTAGGGAGGCTCTTTACAGTACCTTTTAAATTTTCAAGATCTGCATCAATCCAAGCCGGTACAATTCTTCCGGCTGTTGACTCTACAACTTCTTTATATCTTGCAGATGATTTTGCCTTCTCTTTGATCTCTATAACATCTCCTGCCTTTACAAGGTAAGATGGAATATTTACACACTTACCGTTTACAAGAACGTGCTTATGATCAACAATCTGTCTTGTTTCTTTTCTTGTTCTGCCGAATCCCATACGGAAAACAACATTGTCAAGTCTTCTCTCTAAGAGAATCATAAGGTTCTCACCAACCTGACCCTTCATTCTCTCAGCCTTAGCATAGTAGTTTCTGAACGGTTTCTCTAATACACCGTAGATAAACTTTGCTTTCTGCTTTTCTCTAAGCTGCAAACCGTACTCGCTAAGCTTACGGCCTGCTCTTTTTGTATCTCTGTTAGACTTTTTATCTATTCCCAGAAAACCCGGCTCAAGGCCAAGTGATCTGCATCTTTTAAGAACGGGAACTCTATTAATTGCCACTTTTAGTACCTCCTATTAGACTCTTCTGCGTTTTGGTGGACGACATCCATTGTGTGGTACCGGAGTTACATCCTTAATACTTGTTACTTCTATTCCACATGCAGCCAACGCACGAATAGCTGCTTCTCTTCCTGAACCGGGTCCCTTTACCATAACATCTACATACTTAAGTCCATGTACTAAAGCTGCCTTTGCAGCAGTTTCTGCAGCCATAGATGCCGCATATGGAGTAGATTTCTTTGAACCTCTAAATCCTAGACCACCGGCACTTGCCCATGATATCGCATTACCCTGGGTATCAGTTAATGTAACAATTGTATTGTTAAATGATGACTGAATATGTGCCTGTCCGCGTTCAACGTTTTTCTTTACGCGCTTCTTTGTCACCTTCTTGGTGGACGCATTCTTTGCCATTAAACTAACCTACCTTTTTAAACTTTACTACGCTCCTGTTTTTAAAACATACAGCGAAAATTACTTTTCGAAAAAATGAATAGACTATATTATCTATTATTTCTTCTTGTTTGCTACTGTCTTTCTTGGACCCTTACGTGTTCTTGCATTTGTCTTAGTTTTCTGTCCGCGAACCGGAAGATTCTTTCTATGACGAATACCACGATAACATCCTATTTCCTGTAATCTCTTGATGTTCATAGCGATCTCTCTTCTAAGATCACCCTCTACCATCTGAGTATCGGAAATAACCTGTGCCAATTCTTTTACTTCATCGTCTGTAAGATCCTTTACTCTTGTATCAGGATTTACATTAGCCTCTTTCAAGATACGCTCTTGAACTTGTAAGACCTATACCATAGATATATGTCAAACCAATCTCAATACGCTTTTCTCTTGGTAAATCAACGCCTGCTATACGAGCCATTTACCTACTTCCTCCTTATTCCTATGCAGATCAACCTTGTCTCTGCTTGTGCTTTGGGTTCTCACAAATTACTCTGATGGAACCTTTTCTCTTAATAATTTTGCATTTTTCGCAAATCGGTTTCACTGAAGATCTGACCTTCATTGTAACTCTCCTTTCATCGCTACTAATAAAGACGCCATAGTATTATAGCATTAACTACTATAATATGCAAGGTCTTATTTTATTTATCACGCCAAATGATTCTTCCTTTTGTCAAATCATATGGAGATAATTCGATAGTAACTTTATCACCCGGTAAAATTCTTATATAATTCATTCTAAGTTTACCGCTGATATGTGCCAATACCTGATGCCCGTTCTCAAGTTCTACCTGAAACATTGCATTAGGTAACTTTCTCAACAACTGTTCCTTCAATCTCTATAACGTCTGATTTAGACATTTACTCCTCCACTTTTTCAAGAGATATTTTTAACTTAACATCGTTAAAGTTATCACCACTGTTCTTAATATCAATAAATTCATCACTTTTTCCAAGCCTGCTGACATGCTTTTTATTTTTCTTCTTTGGCTTGTCAAGAGTCTTTAGTCTACCGTCGGCAACATAGATAAAATCTTTGTCACAGTCTATGACCAAATAATGCTCTCCTCTGTCATGTCCCGTTATTGATACTACGATATCGCCTGTATTTATCATATTTTTCTTAAAGAAAGGATCTCAGGCTCACCGTCTGTTATCAAAATAGTATTTTCATAATGTGCCGCAAGCGAGTTGTCATCAGTAACAACCGTCCAGTCATCATCAAGCCATACCACTTCATCTCTTCCCGCTGTAATCATAGGCTCTATTGCAAGAGTCATACCCGGCTGTAGTTTTAATTCCGCCTCTTTTCATATCAAAGTTTGGAACTTCAGGGTCTTCGTGAAGATGTGTACCTATACCGTGTCCCACAAGATCTCTTACTACACCGTATCCTCTTTCTTTTGCATAGCTTCCTATTGCCTTACAGATATCATTCAGGTGATTTCCTGCAATCGCATATTTTATTCCCTCGTAAAAGCACTCTCTTGTAACCTTTACAAGTTCCTTTGCTTTTTCGCTTCCTTCGCCTATTATATGGGTTCTGGCAGCATCTGAATGGTATCCCTTCCAGATAACACCTGCGTCTAGACTCACAACGTCTCCGTCTTTTAAAATTCTTTTCTTTGACGGAATACCATGTACAACTTCTTCATTTACAGACACACATATTGAAGCAGGATAACCGTGATAGTTCAAAAATGAAGGAACACAACCAAATGATCTTATTATCTCATCTCCGATTTTATTCACTTCATATGTAGTCATACCTGCATGTAATGCCTTTTCCAATTCTTCATGAGTTTTTGCAAGTATTATTCCCGCTTCTCTCATCAATTGTATTTCTCTGTCAGACTTTATTGTTACTGCCATTTTCATCCTCACAATCTATTCCAAAACTGCAATAATGTCTAAGAATACTTCTTCCATATCCTTTGTTCCGTCTACTGAAGTCAAAATTTTCTCATTATCATAGTAGTCTATCAAAGGCTGTGTCTGATCATGATAAATCTCAAGTCTTTTCTTTACGGTCTCCGGCTTGTCATCGTCCCTGATTACAAGTTCGTTACCACATGTATCACATACATTTTCCGCTTTCGGTGCCGAATATACTATATGATATGTAGCTCCGCAATTTAAACATGCTCTTCTACCGCCCATTCTTGTGATAATCGACTCATCCGGAACATCTATATTTACAGCATAATCGATTTTTTCACCAAGCTCCGATAATGCCTTTGTTAAAGACTTTGCCTGAGGTATCGTTCTTGGAAAACCGTCAAGTACAAAACCGTCTTTACAATCATCTTTATGTATTCTGTCTAAAAGCATTCCGATAGTAATATCGTCAGGAACCAACTCGCCCTTATCCATATACTCTTTTGCTTTATTTCCAAGCTCGGTTTTTTCTTTTATATTTGCTCTGAATATATCGCCTGTGGATATATGCGGTATATTATACTTTTTTGCAATTCTCTTTGCCTGTGTGCCTTTTCCGGCACCGGGTGCACCTAACATAATAATTTTCATGGCGTATCTCCCCAATTTTCATTAGTAACCACGAAAAACCCCTGAAGAATATCCCCAGTGGTTTTTCGTAAGATGACTAGTCTAATAAGAATCCTCTGTAATTTCTTACAAGCATTTGTGATTCAATTGCTTTTATTGTCTCAAGGACTACACCAACAATGATGATCAGGGATGTTCCGGTAAATGAAAGTCTACTGATATTGAACAATCCTGAAATTATTATAGGGTATGATACAAACTATTATAAGTCCTGTTGCACCTATAATGATAATGTAGCTTAAAAATCTTTGAGAGGTAATCGCTGGTAGGTTTTCCCGGTCTGATACCCGGTATAAATCCGCCCTGATTTCTTCATATTGTTAGCTACCTCAAGTGGGTTAAAAGTAATTGATGTATAAAAAAATAAGCAAATAAGATAATCAAAATGATATAAACTATAAGTCCGATAGAATACTTCGGTGCTTCGAGGCTTAAACCACATTGATGAATTCATATATGTTAATATCTCACCTATTATTGAGCCGTTATTAATTTGCAAGAATTGGCCAATAACTATAGGTGTAGAGAATAATGAAGAAGCAAAAATAACAGGAATAACACCTGCAGTATTTACCTTTAAAGGAATATGAGATGATGTTCCGCCTACACTTCTTCTACCCTGCGTTTTGGATGAATACTGTACAGGAATCCTTCTCTCGGCGTCCTGTAAGATAATGGTGAACACTACCATTGCTACTATAAAAGCTATTATAATAACTGCGGCAACCACCATTCTTGCCACTGTCTGACCTTTTAAGAATCTGACATACAGATTGTTAAAGTCTGACGGTAATGAAGCAAGAATATTCAGAAGAAGAACAACAGAAATACCGTTTCCTACGCCATTTTCCGTAATTCTCTCTCCCATCCACATCAAAAATGCACTACCTGCTGTCATTGTAACTACAGCTACAACTACACTCTTTATTCCAAAATGAATTAAAAGTCCCTGTCTACCGAATCCTATTGCCATGGCTGAAGACTGTAAGAGGGCTAGGGCGACAGTTAAGTATCTTGTGTACTCTACTATCTTTTTTCTACCGTCTTCACCATCCTGTTGTAATTCCTCAAGTGCAGGAATTGCAATCGTCAAAAGCTGGATTATGATAGAACTTGTAATATATGGAGTAATGCTTAGTGCAAGTACACTCAGACTTTCAAATGAGCCTCCGGTGATTGCATTGAAAAATCCAAATGCGTCACCGGTCTGCTTTGCAAAAAAATCTTTAAAATAAGTTGTATTCACACCCGGTATCGGTAAATTACTGCCGAAGCGAATAATTACCAGCATTATAAATGTGTACAGAAGCTTCTTTCGTACATCCTTTACCTTAAATGCATTTCGGAGTGTTGTGAGCATTAGATCACCTCACAAGTTCCGCCTGCGGCTTCAATCTTAGCTTTTGCGCTTTCACTAACAGCAATATACTTGATATTGAACTTCTTTGTTAATGAACCGTTTCCTAAGAGTTTAACTCCATCTCTAGTTTTTTTGATTATTCCTGCAGCTACTAATGTCTCAGGAGTAACTTCTATACCGTCCTCAAGACGATCAAGAACAGAAATGTTTACAGCTACGATATCCTTAGAGTTACGATTTGTAAATCCTCTCTTTGGGAATACGTCTGTATAATGGCATCTGTCCACCTTCGAATCCCGGTCTTGTAGCACCTGAACGAGCTTTCTGACCCTTGTGACCCTTACCGGCAGTCTTACCGTTACCTGAACCATGTCCACGGCCACGTCTGAAATTATCGCTATGCTTTGAGCCTAATGCAGGCTGTAAATTAGATAAATCCATAACTACACCTCCTTCTTTAGACTTCTTCAACTTTTACAAGATGTCTTACATGCCAAATCATGCCTCTTACAGCATCATTATCAGGCATTTCCACTGTCTTGTTTAATTTTCTTAAACCAAGTGCCTCTACAGTTGCTCTCTGTTTTGGGATAGCACCGATAGGGGATTTAACCAATGTAATTTTTAACTTTGCCATATTTCCCTCCTATTATGCTAATATTTCTTCAACTGACTTTCCACGGAGTTTTGCAATCTCCTCAGGAGTCTTAAGTGCTGCTAAACCTGCAAGTGTAGCAAGACATACATTTGTCTTGTTATTTGAACCCTAAAGACTTTTGAACGGATATTCTTATATCCTGCAAGCTCCAATACCGCACGGGCAGGGCCACCTGCGATGATACCTGTACCTTCAGGTGCTCTCTTTAAAAGAACACTTGCACTTCCGAATTTTCCTGTGTAATCATGTGGTACACTGAAATTCTCATCTATTCTAACTTCAACTAATGACTTAGTTGCAGCTTCTTTACCTTTACGGATAGCCTCAGGTACCTCTCCTGCTTTACCAAGACCGATACCGACATGACCATTACCGTCACCTACAACAACAAGAGCAGAAAACTTCATTGTACGTCCACCTTTTACGGTTTTGGATACACGCTTGATATTTACGACTCTGTCATTTAACTCCAATTTGCTTGGATCGATGATTTGTCTCTTCATGTATGTTTCTCCTCCTATTAGAATTGTAATCCTGCTTCACGTGCAGCTTCTGCAAGTGCGGCAATCTTACCCTGATAGATGAATCCTCCTCTATCAAACACAACTTTGTCTATACCCTTCTCAAGTGCTCTCTTTGCAATAAGAGTTCCAACGAATGCTGCAGCATCTACATCATTTGTCTTTGAAAGCTCCGCTCTTGCACTCTTCTCAAGTGTTGAGGCACTAACTACTGTATTTCCCACTGTGTCGTCAATAATCTGAGCGTACATATGGTTGTTACTTCTAAATACAGCAAGACGTGGTCTCTCAGTTGTTCCGCTGAGACGATTACGTAATCTGTAATGCTTCTTAGTTCTAAGATCGCTTTTTGATTTTTTGCTAACCATTTACTTACCCTCCTATTATTTCTTACCGGTCTTACCGACTTTACGTCTGATAACTTCAGTAGAGTATTTGATACCCTTGCCCTTATATGGCTCAGGCTTTCTCTTGCCTCTTATTTCAGCAGCGTACTGACCAACTTTTTCCTTGTCAATACCCTGAATCTTTATGATGTTCTGTCCGTCAAGAACAGATGTGATACCTTCAGGATCTTCCATCTCTACAGGATGTGAATATCCGAGTGAAAGTACAAGCTTGTTTCCTTGCTTTGCTGCTCTGTAACCAACACCGTTTACCTCAAGTACCTTCTCATAGCCTTCGGTTACACCTACTACCATGTTATGTATAAGAGTTCTTGTGAGACCGTGTAATGCCTTATTCTTCTTTAAGTCATTTGGTCTAGTTACTACAATATCATCACCTTCCTGCTTAATAGTCATTTCTACAGGTAATGCTCTCTCAAGTGTACCCTTAGGACCTTTTACAGTCACATGATTATTTTCTGCAATTGTAACAGTTACTCCTGCCGGAATTGCGATAGGCATTCTTCCAATTCGTGACATGCCGTCTTCCTCCTTAAATTTATCGTGAGCTTTTCGCTCAGGTTTTCAGGTTTATATCATCTAATAGGCAGCCATTAAAGAAATATTTCTTTATGACTACTGCTATTAGAGTTGAAACTTAATTTATAATATTATTATATTCTTTCGTTTGGAAATTACCATACGAAAAGCTAAAGCACTTCTCCACCTACGTTAAGCTTTCTTGCTTCTTTGTCTGTGATAACGCCGTTATTTGTTGAAATAATAGCTGTTCCAAGACCGCCAAGAACTCTTGGAAGCTCTTCTCTGCTTGCGTATATACGTAAGCCCGGCTTTGAAATTCTCTTCAATCCACTTATTATTCTCTCGCTCTTGTTAGCTGTATACTTTAAGAATATTCTGATATCCTTGAAGTTACCATTGTCAACAAGTTCGTACTTCTCTACATAACCTTCTTCTACAAGTATGTTAGCTATTGCTATTTTCATCTTTGAGGAAGGAATATCAACTGAGTCATGTTTTGCAGTATTTGCATTTCTGATTCTGGTAAGCATATCTGCAATTGGATCGCTCATTGTCATGGAATTTTTTTCCTCCTGTTTATTTTTAAATGTATCTGATTACTACTTTTTTTACTTCGATTAAGCTTTTTGCTAAACTTTACAACGTCCACTCGACATTCGCATACATATGTTTTGCACAGGTTGGTTCGACTCCACTAGCGCTCAAACTTTGTTTTTCGCTGAGTGTCGCGAACGACTTTCACACTAAGTTCACACTGCGTGTTCACTAAGTGTTCAATGTCTCGGGACGGGCTTTCGCACTAAATTCGCACAGCACTTCGTTTGTGCTCATTAAGTGCTCAATGCCTACCAGCTGGCTTTCTTAACTCCCGGGATTTGACCCTTATAAGCCAATTCACGGAAGCAAATTCTACAGATACCATACTTTTTAAGATAAGCATGTGGACGACCACAGATTTTGCATCTGCTGTATTCTCTTGTAGAGAATTTTGCCGGTCTAGCCTGCTTAATCTTCATTGAAGTCTTTGCCATGAAATCTTCCTCCTAAATTATTTGAAAAATGGCATATTGAATAATGTCAAAAGTTCTCTAGCTTCTTCATCTGTGTTTGCTGTAGTAACGAATATAACATCCATACCACGCACTTTATCAATCTTATCATACTCTATCTCAGGGAAGATAAGCTGTTCCTTAACTCCAAGAGCATAATTTCCTCTGCCATCAAATGCATTAGGATTTACACCTCTAAAGTCACGCACTCTAGGAAGAGCAAGATTTATAAGTCTGTCAGCAAACTCATACATCTTTGAACCACGAAGAGTTACCTTACAACCTATAGGCATACCCTCTCTAAGTTTAAAGTTAGCAACTGATTTCTTTGCCTTTGTAACTACCGCCTTTTGTCCGGAGATAATTTCAAGATCTCTAACTGCAGCATCTAATACTTTTGCATTATCTTTTGCTTCACCAACAGCCATGTTGATAACGATCTTATCAAGCTTTGGTACCTGCATAGGATTCTTATAGCCAAACTTCTCAATCATCTTTGCAACGATTTCGTTCTCATATGTTTCCCTTAATCTTGTCATGTTTTCCTCCTTTCCAATTAGTCGATAGCCTTGCCGGTCTTCTTAGCTACACGAACCTTCTTGCCGTCTTTTACTTCAAAACCGACTCTTGTAGCCTTACCGTCAACAACTAACATTACATTTGATATATCAATAGTTCCCTCTGTATTTACGATTCCACCGTTCTGGTTAGCCATACTTGGTTTTGTATGCTTTGTAATCATATTACAGCCTTCAACTACTACTCTGTTCTTCTTAGTATCAACCTTTAATACTTTACCTGTCTTGCCTCTATCTTTTCCAGATATGATCTTAACCATATCGTCTCTTTTGATTTTATGCACGCTAGACCTCCTTATAATACTTCAGGTGCGAGAGATACAATCTTCATGAAATGCTTCTCACGAAGTTCTCTTGCAACCGGTCCAAAGATACGAGTACCTCTTGGAGTCTTGTCATCCTTGATTATAACTGCTGCGTTTTCATCGAATCTGATGTATGAACCGTCTTTACGGCGTGTGCTATTGACTGATCTTACTACAACAGCCTTAACAACATCACCTTTCTTTACAACACCGCCTGGTGTTGCATCTTTAACGGTAGCGACGATTATATCGCCGATATGAGCATATCTTCTAGTTGAACCACCCATAACACGAATTGTAAGCAATTCCTTTGCTCCGGTGTTATCGGCTACCTTCAATCTTGTTTCCTGCTGAATCATGCCGGATACTCCTTCCTACCTAAATTATTTTGCCTTCTCAATTATCTGTACAAGTCTCCATCTCTTATCTTTTGAAAGAGGTCTTGTCTCCATAATCTTTACAGTATCGCCAATGTTACATTCATTTTTTTCATCATGTGCTTTGAACTTAACAGTCTTCTTTACAATCTTGCCATAAAGTGGATGCTTTACATGGTCTTCGATTGCAACAGTGATTGTCTTATCCATCTTATCGCTAACAACCTTGCCGATACGGGTTTTTCTAAGATTTCTCTCCACGGTTTATCTCCTTTATCTTTATGCCAATTTTGCATTCTCAGTGATAACTGTCTGAATTCTGGCAATGTTTCTACGAACTTCCTTAATTCTTGAAGTGTTATCCAACTGGCTGGTTGCATTTTGGAATCTAAGGTTGAAAAGTTCCTTCTTTGCGGAAACCAATTCCTCATTTAACTGTTCTAAGCTTTTTGACTTTAATTCGTTTACATAATTCTTAGTTTTCACTTGCTTCACCGCCTTCCAAATCAGCCTTTGAAACTATCTTACATCTGCAAGGAAGCTTATGCATTGCAAGACGAAGAGCCTCTCTGGCAACCTCTTCAGGTACGCCTGCGATCTCAAATAATACACGACCCGGCTTTACAACAGCTACCCAATATTCTGTAGATCCCTTACCTGAACCCATTCGAGTCTCAGCAGGTTTTGCTGTAACAGGCTTATCAGGGAAAATCTTTATCCAAACTTTACCACCACGCTTGATATAACGAGTCATAGCAACTCTGGCAGCCTCTATCTGGTTTGACTTTATCCAACAAGGATCAAGGGATACTAAACCATACTCACCATAAGTGATCTTATTGCCTCTTAAGGCCTTACCTGCCATAGAACCTCTGAACTGTTTTCTACGCTTTACTCTCTTAGGCATTAACATATTATTTTACGCTCCCTTCCTGTGTTTTTCTCTGAGGAAGCACCTCACCTGTATATATCCAAACCTTAACACCGACTTTACCGTATGTTGTGTTTGCCTCTGCAAAACCGTACTGAATATCAGCTCTTAATGTCTGAAGAGGAATTGTACCCTCTGAATAGAACTCTGTACGAGCCATGTCGGCACCGCCAAGACGTCCTGAACAGCTTGCCTTGATACCAAGTACTCCTGCCTTCATACTTCTTGACATTGTTGACTTCATTGCTCTACGGAATGAAATACGGTTCTCAAGCTGTGACGCAATGCTCTCAGCTACAAGCTGTGCATCTCTATCAGGTCTCTTGATTTCTTTGATATCAATGAATACTTTCTTATCTGTAAACTTTGATACTTCCTTCTTTAATTTCTCAACTTCTGCACCCTGCTTACCGATAACAACACCCGGTCTTGCAGTATGAAGTATTATTCTAACTCTGTCTGAAGCACGCTCGATTTCAATATCTGATACGCTTGCTGAATAAGCTTGTTCTTTAAGAACTTTCTGATATTGTAGTCTTCCACTAAACAATCAGCGAAATCCTTATCAGCGTACCATCTGGAGCTCCAGTCTTTTATAACACCGACTCTAAGTCCATGTGGATTAACTTTCTGTCCCATTTTCGCGTCTCCTCCTATCTTTCATCTAAGACCACTGTGATATGGCTCATTCTCTTCTCGATACGATAAGCTCTACCCTGTGCTCTTGGCTTAATTCTCTTCATTATAGGGCCGTCACTTGCATAACACTCTGCAATGTATAATTTAGAAGGATCTAAATTATTATTGTTCTCAGCATTAGCTACTGCCGACTCTACCAATTTCTTGATAACACTTGACGCATATCTTGGGCTATACATAAGAATACCCAAAGCCTCACCAACATTCTTCCCTCTGATTGCATCAAGCACGAAACATGCTTTCTGAACAGGTACTCTGGCATATGAGAGCTTAGCTGATGGTCTGGTGTCCTTAACTGCATTTCTTTCTCTTTTAATCTGGGATCTATGTCCTTTTGCCATTTAAAAAACCTCCTTTCAACCCTCTCTTATCTTGAAGCTTTCTTATCGTCAGCTTTATGTCCTTTGTAAGTTCTTGTTGCAACGAACTCACCAAGCTTATGTCCTACCATATCCTCGGTAACATATACCGGAACATGCTTTCTTCCATCATGAACAGCAATAGTATGACCTACCATCTGTGGGAAGATTGTTGAACGGCGTGACCATGTTTTAATAACACTCTTGTCGCCGGTCTGATTCATTGCATCAACTTTCTTTAATAAACTTGCATCTGCAAATGGTCCTTTTTTAAGTGAACGTGACATTTATCTTTCCTCCTTTATTTAGTAGCGGCCTTACCATCTCTTCTTCTGATGATCAACTTATTAGACTGTTTCTTCTTGTTTCTAGTCTTAAGACCAAGAGCCGGCTTGCCCCAAGGAGTAGATGGACCCGGACGACCGATTCCGGTTTTACCTTCACCACCACCGTGTGGATGGTCATTAGGGTTCATAACAGAACCACGAACTGTAGGTCTTATACCCATGTGACGCTTTCTTCCGGCTTTACCAAGCTTAACAAGTGAATGCTCACCGTTTCCAACAACACCGATAGTAGCTCTACAAATGATTGGAACCATTCTCATCTCACCTGAAGGAAGACGAAGAGTTGCATACTTACCTTCTTTTGCCATAAGCTGTGCAACATTTCCTGCTGAACGAACAAGCTGTCCGCCCTTTCCCGGATAAAGCTCGATATTGTGAATCTGTGCACCTACAGGAATCTCTGCAAGTGGTAAACAGTTTCCAACTCTTGCCTCTGCACCTGAACCGCTAACGATTGTAGCTCCGACCTGAAGTCCTTCAGGAGCAAGTATATAAGCCTTTGCACCGTCTACATATGCAATAAGTGCAATGTTAGCTGTTCTGTTAGGATCATACTCTATAGCAACAACTTTTGCAGGAACTCCGTCTTTAGAGTTTCTCTTAAAGTCGATGATTCTGTATTTTCTCTTTGCACCGCCACCGCGATGTCTAACTGTTATTTTACCCTGATTGTTTCTTCCTGAGTTCTTCTTAATTGGTGCCAATAATGACTTCTCAGGAGTACTCTTTGTGATTACGCTAAAGTCCAAACCTGTCATGTTTCTTCTTGACGGTGTATATGGACTATATTTCTTTATTCCCATTTTTTTCTCCTTCTTGTGCTACGCACTTTATCACGGCAGGATGCCGTATAATATATCCCGAATCAATTTCGGGAAAGCAACTTTTGTTGCTTTATAAGCCCTGGAACAACTCGATCTCTTTGCTATCCTCTGTAAGCCATACAATAGCCTTCTTAACTTTTGCAGTCTTACCTGTTGTCATTCCTCTTCTTCTTGTCTTTCCATCCTGGTTCATAGTATTTACTTTTGAAACCTTAACGCCGTCAAACATCTTCTCAACCGCTTCTTTGATCATTGTCTTGTTTGAGTCAGGATGTACAAGGAAAGTATATTTCTTATCTGTCATGCCGAGCATGCTCTTCTCTGTAATAACCGGCTTAAGTATTACGTCATAGTATTGAATATTTGCCATTACGCATATACCTCCTCTATAGTCTTAACAGCGTCCTTTGAAGCAACTACTGTATTGTACTTTAAGATATCATATACATTGATAGTCTTAGGTGAAGCAGCCTTAACACCGTAAATATTTCTAACAGAAAGTACAGTGTTCTTCTCATTCTCAGCACATACAACAAGCGCCTTCTTAACATTTAAGTTATTTAAAGTCTGCTGCATTTTCTTTGTCTTGATCTCGCTCATTGCAAAATCATCAACAACGATGAACTTGTTCTCAAGAACTCTGCTTGTAAGAGCACTCTTAAGAGCAATTCTCTTCTCTTTTTTATTTAAGTTGATTGTATAATCTCTTGGAGTAGGTGCAAATACAACACCGCCACCCTTCCACTGAGGTGATCTTGTTGAACCCTGACGTGCATGTCCTGTACCTTTTTGCTTCCAAGGCTTTCTTCCGCCACCACTAACTTCGGAACGGGTCTTTGCCTTTTGTGTTCCCTGACGCTTGTTTGCCAACTGTGCAACAACTGCCATATGAACTAAATGCTCGTTAACATTAACTCCGAACACAGCATCATTTAATTCTATACTACCTACTTCTTTTCCTTCAATATTAAATACTGATATATTAGCCATTTGTGTTCCTCCTTTCTGTTAGTTATTTCTTCTTAACAGTTTCTTTTTAATGTTATTAGAGCCTTCTTTGAACCCGGCATTGAACCCTTTACAAGGATAAGGTTCTTATCTGCATCAACTCTTACGATTTCAAGATTCTGTGTAGTTACCTTCTTTGCGCCCATATGTCCAGGCATTCCTTTGCCCTTAAATACATGGCTTGGATCTGAAGATGAACCGTTTGAACCCTGATGACGGTGGAACTTGGAACCGTGACTCATAGGTCCTCTTGACTGTCCATGACGCTTAATAGCACCCTGGAATCCTTTACCCTTTGAGATAGCAGTTGCATCAACCTTATCTCCTGCTGCGAAGATATCTGCTTTGATTTCAGCCTTTGGAGCATACTCTGATGCGTTCTCAAACTTGAACTCTCTGATAAATCTTCCGGCAGCAAAAACTTCTCTCTTCTTGTCACCGTTCTCTACAACAGTCTTCTCAACTCCTGCCTTAGCAAGGTGACCTGCCTTAGCCTTATTAACCAACTTTGTACGGATCTGTCCATATGCAACCTGAACTGAATTGTATCCGTCATTTTCCTCTGTCTTAACCTGTGTAACAACACATGGTCCTGCAAGAAGAACTGTTACAGGTATTAACACACCGTTCTCATCGAAAATCTGTGTCATACCGACTTTTCTAGCAAGTATTGCCTTCTTCATTAATATACCTCCTGGTTTATTCTACAGCGGAGCACTCTGTGCTCATCCTAGAGCAGGATTAACGCTATTTAGCGGATTATCTACTCTTCATTTTGATGTCTATGTTCACACCTGCAGGCATTTCCAATCTGGAAAGTGCATCAACAGTCTTCTGTGATGGTGCAATGACATCAATCAGTCTCTTGTGAGTTCTCTGCTCGAACTGCTCACGAGAGTCTTTGTACTTATGTACAGCTCTAAGGATAGTAACCACTTCCTTCTTTGTTGGTAGTGGAACAGGTCCTGAAACAGCTGCTCCTGTCTTCTTTACAGTATCAACAATTCTTGCAGCACAGCTGTCAACTAATTGATGATCATAAGCTTTTAATGTGATTCTCATTACCTGATTTGCCATAAAAAAAGCCGCCTCCTTTTCAATCTTTATAAAAGAAATTGACAAGTGGTGACTGTACACTCTTCCGTGCGTGTCATAGTGACTAACCCACGAAAATACTCAATATGAGATGCTGTTTGTACAGTGACTTGTCGCCAGTTTTTGCAACATGACCTTCGCTCCACATAAAACCCGTAAACGGCAACCTATGCTTCTTAGCTATCAATGTCACAGCCATACTAGGATAGCACAAACAAAAACCGATTGCAAGCACTTTTTTTAAAATTATTTTTTATTTTTTTATTTCACAGCTTTTATAGTATTTTCGTGAGTTGTATTTTTAATACTTCTAATCGAAGTTTTTTTCTTAAGTTATGCTGCTCCATAAACTTTAATATAGCAAATGCCATAAAACTGTTTATAGGAAGTAAAATCATGTTTTTACCACTCTCATAGGTAAAATAGCAGGAAGGCTTTTCCGTATAATATATTGAGCCAAAGTGTACCAAAGCAATATATTACATAAAAAGCTTACCAAAACTTCAGCTACCAATATCCTTGTTATAGAAACAGGCTTTTTATATAGAACACTTCCATATATAAGGCCTGCTAAGACAGCATTAAATGTAAATCCCGGAAAGAAAGGTCCTGTAGGCTTTATCATATATTTTACAATATCGGTAATTGCACCGAATATACTTCCGACTATCGGTCCGAACAAATATCCTATACTTACAGTAGTCAATGAGGAAAAACCGATTTTCAGGAAATTTCCTATTTGAACGGTAAAAGCACCCAGTATAATTGACAGTGCCACAAACATTGCAACTGTCGTAATCGTTTTTACCTTTTTCAATTCATTATATGAAAATAAAAATATCTCTTTTATATCTTCCATAACTATATCCTACTTTCTGACAGCACCGCTATCTATAGCGGCTTTTTCTACCGCCTCTGCTACAGCCTGTGCCACCGACTTATCAAGTGCGGAAGGTATAATATTTTCCGCATTAAGATCCTCAGGCTTTATATACTCCGCAATAGCCTTTGCCGCAGCCTTTTTCATATCATAGTTAATATCTCTTGCGCCTGCATTAAGCGCCCCTCTGAATATACCCGGGAAAGCAAGTACATTGATTGATTTGATTCGGTCTGTCACTTCTTCCGGTTCCCATTACAGCTACTCCTGCTTTTTATCGCCTCGTCATATGAAATCTCGGGGTTCGGATTTGCCATGGCAAAGACTATCGGATCTTTTGCCATTGTCTTTATCATATCCTCGGTAAGGATATTTGCTACAGAAACTCCTATAAACACATCAGCACCCACAAGAGCATCTGATAAGTTTCCTCTCATATCGTTAAGATTGGTAACCGTACACAGCCACTCCTTATGATCTTTTATACCCTGAGGTCTGGTCTTATACAGTATACCGAACTCATCACAGGCCGTTATATCCTTCACACCCGACTCCAAAAGCATTTTTATAATTGCAGTACCGGCGCTTCCCGGTCCGTTTAAAACAACTTTTATTTCTGACATTTCTTTTTTTACAAGCTTGAGAGCATTGATAAGTGCCGCTGTAACAACTATTGCAGTACCGTGCTGGTCATCATGAAAATACCGGTATCTCAAGTTCTTTCTCAAGTCTTTCTTCTATTTCAAAGCATTTCGGTGAGGCAATATCTTCCAAGTTTATTCCACCAAAGCATGGCGCAATATTCTTTACAGTCTTTATTATCTCTTCCGTATCCTTTGTATCTACGCATATAGGAAAGGCATCTACATCACCGAACTCTTTAAAAAGTATTGCCTTACCCTCCATTACAGGCATTGCGGCCTTCGGGCCTATATCTCCAAGTCCAAGCACAGCCGTTCCGTCTGAAACTACCGCCACAAGATTTTTCTTTGCAGTATACTTCCACACATTTTCAGGATCCTTTGCAATCTCTCTACAAGGTTCTGCTACTCCCGGGGGTGTATGCAGTACTCAAATCATCTCTGTTATTTATTTTTTTATCTTTACTTACAACAGCAATCTTACCGCCGTTTTTCCTCATGTAATTTTAA
>BNJU01003134.1_pt1 | contig 140401 bp, 166 predicted proteins | sample 8539281 | NCBI WGS metagenome assembly BNJU01 (sample SAMD00202456, study PRJDB9452) | human saliva metagenome | isolation source: human saliva | place: Japan
TTTGAGTGCATGGGACTGGCCGGGGCGGGCGATGGTAATGTCTCCGGCGCCGACTTCGGTTTGTTTGCCTTCGCTGTCGGTAAACAGGCCTTTGCCGGATACGATGATGTAAACGTCTTCATTGCCGGTATGTTTGTGTTGGCCGATGGAAGCGCCAGGCGGTAATGTGAGCCAGCCGATTTCTTTGAATGCGTCTTGGTCGGCGGTTTGATGGCGCGTGAAGGCAAAGCTGCCGAGCAACGGGCCTTGGCCTCCGGCTGCGTTTTCGCGGTTCCATTCTGCTAAGTCGGCTTTTTTGTACACTTGGATGCTGCGGTCGGTGGGGGTGGTTTGTTCGGCAGCTTGAACGCTTTATGGATGTGCCGAGCAGAAGGGCGACAGATAATGCGGCAAATAGTGGTTTCATGGTGGTTCTCCGTTTGTCAGGTTGAGTCAGATAATGCGGATTCCGTTTTCAGACGGCCTGCGGGGTTGAAATGTGTAACCCCGCAGGCTTCCCCCCAAGATTTATTTCACATTGCGCAGATAGTTCAACAATAAAGGAACAGGGCGGCCGGTCGCGCCTTTTTCACCGCCGGATTTCCATGCGGTACCTGCGATGTCGAGGTGTGCCCATGGATAGTCTTCGGTAAAGTAAGACAGGAATGTTGCGGCGGTAATCGTGCCTGCACCCGGCGTGCCGATGTTTGGAATGTCGGCAAAGTTGGATTTGAGTTGGTCTTTGTAGGTCTCAAAGAGCGGCAGTTGCCATGCTTTGTCGTCCACGTTGCGGGAAGCGGCCAGCAGGCTGTCGACCAAATCTTGATTGTTGCCCATCACGCCGCTGACGTCATGACCCAGGGCGATGATGCACGCGCCGGTCAGGGTGGCGACGTCGATAACGGCTTTGGGTTTGAATTGTTCGGCGTAAGTGAGCGCGTCACACAAAATCAGACGGCCTTCGGCATCGGTATTCAACACTTCGATGGTCAAGCCTTTCATGCTTTTCACGACGTCGCCCGGTTTGTTGGCCGCGCCGGAAGGCATGTTTTCGCAAGTGGCGACGATGGCAATCAGGTTGATCGGCAGTTGCAGTTTGACGGCGGCGCAGAAGGTGCTGATGACGGTTGCCGCGCCGCACATGTCGAACTTCATTTCGTCCATGTTTAGGCCGGGTTTGAGGGAAATGCCGCCGGTGTCGAAGGTAATGCCTTTGCCGACCAATACCACAGGCGCGGCTTCTTTGTCGGCTGCACCGAAATAGCTCAGTTCGACCAAATATGGGTCTTCGACGCTGCCTTTGGCGACAGACCAGAACGAACCCATGTTTTCTTTGATGTAGTCTTTTTCAATGATTTTGGCGTGTGCGCCCAATTTTTCGGCTTCGGCTTTGGCGGTACGCGCGAGGAATTCAGGCGTGCATTCGTTGGGTGCGGCATTGCCCAAGTCGCGGCAGAGGCTTTGTCCGTAAACCTGCGCTTCGGCGACGCGCAGGGCTTCTTTGACGGCGGCTTCGTGTGCGCTGTGGAACACGGCTTCTGCAAATTTGGCCGGTTTGGCTTCTTTTTTGTAGCGGTCGAAACGGTAGGCGGCATTGCCGAACGCAATCGCAAACGCTTCGGCAATGGCTGCTGCTTGCGCTTCATCAAAAGCATGAACGTCCACATTGACCGTTTCTTGATTTTGCGCCCATTTGGCGGCTTCGGCTGCGGCTTTGTTCAATGCGGCGCGGTCGGTTTTTAGCGAGGCGGGCGACGGCAATGGCTTGCAAACCGTTGTCCGTCGGGATTTTGGTGTCGGCGAAATTTTGACCTTCTTCAAGGGAAGCGAAGAGGGCGAGGGCAGTCGGGTTGCTCAGTTGCGATGCGTCGGCGCAGACAAATAATTGCGCACCTGCCTGTTGAGCCTGCAAAGTTTCGGCTTTTGTGCTAAATTTCACGTTTATTCTCCTGATTGGAACGGTTGTCGGTTGTTCAGACGGCCTGTTGACCAACCGTCCGAACAGATGAAAATCATTGTACTCCATTTGTGTCATGCCGTCTGAAGCCTTATTAATAAATATAGGTTTCCCATAAACCGTATACCACGCTCAATCTTATGATTTACCAAAGAAACTTTATTAAAGAACTTTCCTTTACCGCCGTCGGCATCTTTGTCGTCCTCTTGGCGGTATTGGTGTCCACGCAGGCCATCAACCTGCTTGGCCGCGCAGCCGACGGGCGTGTCGCCATCGATGCCGTGTTGGCCTTGGTCGGCTTTTGGGTAATCGGCATGACCCCGCTTTTGCTGGTGTTGACCGCATTTATCAGTACGTTGACCGTATTGACCCGCTACTGGCGCGACAGCGAGATGTCGGTCTGGCTTTCCTGCGGATTGGCATTGAAACAATGGATACGCCCCGGTCATGCAGTTTGCCGTGCCGTTTGCCATTTTGATTGCCGTCATGCAGCTTTGGGTGATGCCGTGGGCAGAGTTGCGCAGCCGCGAATATGCCGAAATTTTTGAAGCAGAAGCAGGAATTGTCTTTGGTGGAAGCCGGCGAGTTCAATAACTTGGGCAAGCGCAACGGCAGGGTTTATTTTGTCGAAACCTTCGATACCGAATCCGGCATCATGAAAAACCTGTTCCTGCGCGAGCAGGACAAAAACGGCAACGACAACATCGTTTTTTTGCCAAAGAGGGCAATTTTTTTCGCTGACCGACAACAAACGCACGCTTGAATTGCGCGACGGCTACCGTTACAGCGGTACGCCCGGCAAAAGCCGATTACAACCGCGTTTCTTTCCAACACCTCAGCCTGATTATCAGCACCACGCCCAAACTCATCGACCCTGTTTCACACCGCCGTACCATTCCGACCGCCCAACTGATTGGCAGCAGCAATCCCCAACACCAAGCGGAATTGATGTGGCGTATTTCCTTGACCGTCAGCGTTTTTGTTGCTGTGCCTGCTTGCCGTGCCGCTTTCCTATTTCAATCCGCGCAGCGGCTCACACCTACAATATCCTGATTGCCATCGGTTTGTTTTTGGTTTTACCAAAACGGGCTGACCTTCCTGCGCAATGCTGTGGAAGACGGCAAAATCCATTTCTGGCTCGGACTGCTGCCTATGCACATCATCATGCTTATGATTGCCATCGTCCTGCTGCGTGTGCGCAGTATGCCCAGCCAACCCTTCTGGCAGGCGGTTGCCAAAAGTCTGACATTGAAAGGCGGAAAATGAACCTGATTTCACGTTACATCATCCGTCAAATGGCGGTTATGGCGGTTTACGCCCTCCTTGCCTTCCTCGCTTTGTACAGCTTTTTTGAAATCATCAACGAAGTCGGCGATCTTGGAAAAGGCAGCTATAACGGCGCAAAATTGGGGCAGTATGTTTTCATGCAGATGCCTGCGCGCGCATATGAACTGATGCCGCTTGCCGTTTTGATCGGCGGCCTGATTTCCCTCAGCCAACTGGCTTCCGGCAGCGAGCTGACCGTTATCAAAGCCAGCGGCATGAGCACCAAAAAGCTGCTGTTGATTCTGTCGCAGTTCGGTTTGATTTTCGCCATTGCCACCGTTGCACTTGGCGAATGGGTTGCCCCCACGCTGAGCCAAAAAGCCGAAAACATCAAAGCCGCTGCGATCAACGGCAAAATCAGTACCGGCAATACCGGCCTTTGGCTGAAAGAAAAAAACAGCATTATCAACGTGCGTGAAATGCTGCCCGACCATACGCTTTTGGGCATCAAAATTTGGCAGCGCAACGATAAAAACGAACTGACCCAAGCGGCGGAAGCCGAATCCGCCGTTTTGAATCCCGACGGCAGCTGGCAGCTGAAAAATATCCGCCGCAGCATATTGGGCGAAGATAAAGTCGAGGTTTCCACTGCCGCCGAAGAAAACTGGCCGATTTCCGTTAAACGCAACCTGATGGATGTATTGCTCGTTAAGCCCGACCAAATGTCTGTCGGCGAATTGACCACCTACATCGACCATCTGGAAAAAAACAACCAAAATACCCAAGTCTATGCCATCGCATGGTGGCGCAAGCTGGTGTATCCCGTAGCCGCATGGGTGATGGCGCTTGTTGCCTTCGCCTTTACCCCGCAAACCACGCGCCACGGCAATATGGGCTTGAAACTTTTCGGTGGTATCTGCCTCGGTTTGCTGTTCCACTTTGCCGGACGGCTCTTCGGCTTTACCAGCCAGTTGTACGGCGTGCCGCCGTTTTTGGCGGGCGCATTGCCGACGGTTTTGTTTGCACTGTTGGCGGTGTATCTGATACGTCGTCAGGAAAAAAGATAAGCAAAATAAACTTCAGGCCGTCTGAAAGGCAATCTTCAGACGGCCTGAGTATTTTGTGTGCAAAAAACAAAATGCTAAAGTAAAATAATACCTTTCCAAACCAATGCGGCTATTGAAAATGTCCCAAACCATCTGCTTGAATATGATTGTCAAAAACGAAGCGGCAATCATCGAAGAAACACTGGCCAACATCACCGACCACATCAAACTTGACTACTACGTCATCAGCGACACCGGCTCGACCGATGATACCGTCGGCGTGATCCGTCGCTTTTTCGATGCAAAGGGCATCGCAGGCGAGATTCATCATGATGGTTGGCAAAATTTTGCATACAACCGCAATCAGGCGTTGAAACACGCAAAAAGGCAAAACCGATTACGTGTTGATTTTTGATGCGGACGACCGCTTTGAAGGCAAATTGGAATTGCCCGAGCTGACCGCCGACCGCTACCGCCTCCGCATGAGAAATGCCATGGGCAGCGTGGTTTATTACCGTCCGCTGTTGTTGCGCAATGACGGAACATTCTACTGGCGCGGCGTGTTGCACGAGTTTATCGAAACCGACAAACAAGATACCAGCGAAGCCACGCTTCATGGCGACTATACGGTTCTCAGCGGCCGTTTCGGCGCACGCAGCAATATGGCGAACAAATACCTGCTTGATGCGGTTTCTTTGGAAAAAGCGTTTTACAGCCCTGAAGATGAAGACCTGAAACCGCGTTACGCCTTTTATGCGGCACGTTCTTATTGGGATTCTGATATGCCCGAGCGTGCGAGCGAATGGTTTAAAAAACGCATCGAGTTGGGCGGTTGGATCGAGGAAGTGACGGTTTCTTACCAACAGCTGGGCGAGTGCTACAAATTAATGGGCAAACGCGATGAAGCCTTGGCGACTTGGTTGGCAGGCTACGATTACAACCCGCGCCGTGCCGAGTGTCTCTACCTTGCGCAAACCATGCTGCGTCAGGAAGGAAAATACCGCATTTCCCATGCAATCGGCCTGATGGCGAAACGCATTCCCGTTCCCGAACAGACGATATTCTTTTTTTGTCCAAAAGCAATGTTTATCAGTTGGACATCGACTATGAATTGTCGGTTACCGCTTATGCGGCCGGCGATTTGCGTCAAGGCTATGAGTCTTGCCGACACTTGCTCTTGCTGAATGTACGCGAGGCATTGACCACGGTGACCATGCAAAATATGTGGCTCTACCGCGAACACGCGCAAAACCGAAACGCGCGAAGTGTTGGAGCAGCTGGTGGCCGTCATGCAGCCTTATGCCGCGCAAGGGCGGACGTTTGGCAGAAGTGACCGAATATTTTGCCGATATTTTTGAGAAAAACCGTTAATCAGGGACTTTTGACCTAGCCGTCAGGCCGTCTGAAAGGAAATTTTTTTGAGCAAGCGCAATCTGTTTTCCGTCGATAAATCTTTGGAGCAGCCCGAACGCGTCCTCTTGGTCGGCGTAATGCTGACGGCGGATTATTCCGGCGCAAACGAAACGCGCGAGCGCGGCTTTCAGACGGCCTTGACCGAAGCGGCAGAATTGGTGAGCGCGGCCGGCGGCGATTTGGTTTCTATCGAAACTTCACGCCGCGACAAACCGCATCCGGCTTTGTTTGTCGGTACGGGCAAGGCGGAAGAGTTGGCAGCAGTGGTCAAGCAGCATGATGTCGGGCTGGTCGTGTTCAACCACGAACTCACGCCGACACAAGAGCGTAATCTGGAAAAAGAGTTTCAATGCCGCGTCCTCGACAGAGTGGGTTTGATTTTGGCGATTTTTGCCAAACGCGCCCAATCGCAGGAAGGTAAGTTGCAGGTGGAGTTGGCTCAGTTGAACCACTTGAGCGGACGGCTGGTACGCGGTTATGGACACCTGCAAAGTCAGAAGGGCGGCATCGGCTTGAAAGGGCCGGGAGAAACCCAGTTGGAAACCGACCGCCGTTTAATCGGACAAAAAATCACGGCATTGAAAAAACAGCTTGCCGATGTCCGCAAACAACGCGCCACGCGCCGCAAATCGCGCATGAGCGGCCGTCTGAAAACCTTTGCCATTGTCGGCTATACCAATGCCGGAAAATCCAGCCTGTTCAACCGTTTGACTAAAGCGGACGTATTGGCGAAAGACCAGTTGTTCGCCACTTTGGATACCACTGCGCGTCGGCTTTTTCTGTCGCACGAGGCGAGCGTGATTTTGACCGATACCGTCGGCTTCGTCCGCGATTTGCCGCACAAGCTGGTGTCGGCGTTTTCCGCTACTTTGGAAGAGACGGCGATGGCGGATGTGCTACTGCACGTCGTTGATGCGTCCAATCCCGATTTTGAACGGCAGATGGACGATGTCAACGAAGTCTTGGAAGAAATCGGCGCGCATGAAATTCCGCAATTGGTGGTGTACAACAAAATTGATTTGCTGCCGTCTGGGTATGCGTGAAGCAGGCATTTTGCGCGACAACTCCGGGCATGCCGTCGGCGTGAATGTTTCCGTCGCCGAAAGTTTGGGCTTGGACGGTTTGCGCGAAGCGATGATTGAATTGGCCGTACAGCCAAAAGTGCTTGATAGTATGGAATGAAACAAGGCCGTCTGAATGTTCAGACGGCCTTACCGTAAAATTTTAAATCCGAGGATTATGCCGACAGAGGGCTTTTCTTTTTGAACACGCTTTCGTAAAGCATCCAAGCGGCGAGGCTCAGGTATACGGTGCTGGACAAAATGCCGATAACGGCGAAGATAGGCATAAGGCGATCAATCATGGTGAGGTTTCCCAATAAGTTAGTTTTATAAGTAAATGTGTTTTTTTATTTCCGTCTTTCGCGGAATGCCTAAAAGTATGCTGCTTAAATGGATTGAGGTCAATAAAAAAATGTATTTGGATTTTTTTAAAAAAAGTTCCATTTTTTTACATTAAAAATAATTGGAAGTTTTTTTAAAGATAAACGAGTATTTATATGTTACCGTTCATCATTTGATAAACGGTCAATACTTTGTTTTCCATATTTTTTATAAAATTCGACAGTCTATTAATTCAAAAGTAAATGAAATGAGGCGGAAAAACGCTTTTTGCTAAAATGTAACACCCTGAAACGATTGTTTCAGGCCGTCTGAAAAATAAATCGAACACATTATGACATCTTCCACACATCCCCAAAAAAACTGCTTCCATTGCGGACTTGAAGTCCCGGAGCATCTGCATCTGACGGTTCGTTTTGAAGACGAAGAACACGAAACCTGCTGCGCCGGTTGCCAAGCGGTGGCGCAGAGTATCATCGATGCCGGTTTGGGCAATTATTACAAACAGCGTACCGCAGACGCGGAAAAATCCGAATTGCCGCCGCCGGAAGTGTTGTCGCAATTAAAGCTGTACGATTTGCCCGAAGTGCAGGCTGATTTTGTCGAGGTCGGCGCAGGGGATGAGCGCGAGGCGGTGTTGATGCTGGGCGGCATTACCTGCGCCGCGTGTGTGTGGCTGATTGAACAACAGTTGTTGCGCATGAAGGGCGTGGTGCGCGTGGATTTGAATTACAGCACCCACCGCTGCCGCGTGGTGTGGGACAGCGCCCACATCGAATTGTCGGACATTTTGCTTAAAATCCGCCAAACCGGTTATACCGCTGCGCCTTATGATGCGCAAAAAATCGAAGTGCAGGCGCAGAAGGAACGCAAACAGTTTATCGTCAGATTGGCCGTGGCCGGTCTGGGTATGATGCAGACGATGATGTTTGCCCTGCCGACTTATTTTTACGGCGGCGACATCGAGCCGCTTTATTTGGAAATCCTGCATTGGGGCGGCTTTTTGATGGTGTTGCCCGTTGTGTTTTACAGCGCGTTGCCGTTTTACCGCGGCGCATGGCGTGACTGGAAAAATCGCCGTGTCGGCATGGATACGCCGATTGCCATTGCCATTGTGATGACCTTTATCGCCGGTATTTACAGCCTGGCTACCAACGCAGGGCAGGGCATGTATTTTGAATCCATCGCCATGCTGCTGTTTTTTCTGTTGGGCGGGCGTTTTATGGAACAGATTGCCCGACGCAAAGCAGGCGATGCGGCGGAGCGGTTGGTCAAACTGGTTCCGGCATTCTGCCACCGTTTGCCATCTTATCCGGAAAGTGAAGCCATCGAGGAAGCCGCAGTCGTCCGCCTCAATATCGGCGATACGATTGTTGTGAAGCCCGGCGAAGTCATTCCGGTGGACGGTACGGTTTTGTCCGGTGAGAGCGAAGTTAACGAAGCCATGTTGACCGGCGAAAGCCTGCCCATCGTGAAAAGGCCGTCTGAAAAAGTAACCGCCGGCACGCTCAACACCAGCAGCCCTTTAATCATCCGCACCGACCATACCGGCGGCAACACGCGCCTGTCCCATATCGTCAAACTGCTCGACCGTGCGCTGGCGCAAAAACCGCGTGCCGCCGAGTTGGCCGAAAAATACGCGTCCAGTTTTGTGTTTGGCGAGCTCTTGCTTGCTATTCCTGTTTTTATCGGCTGGGCTTGGTATGCCGACGCGCACACCGCCTTGTGGATTACCGTTGCCCTGCTGGTCATTACCTGTCCCGTGTGCCTTGTCGCTTGCCACCCCGACCGCGCTGGCCGCTTCTACCGGTGCGCTTGCCAAAGACGGCATTCTCATCAGCGGCAAACAAAGCCTGGAAACGCTTGCCCAAATTGACGATGTCGTGTTCGATAAAACCGGTACGCTGACCAAAGGGCAGCTTTCCGTCAGCCGTATGTTGTCCGCAGGCCGTCTGAACGAAGCCCAAGCCCTTGCCATTGCCCAAGCATTGGAACAGCAATCCGAACACCCCATCGCCCGTGCCATTTTGAACCATACGCTTTCAGACGGCCCCTGTATCCGCGCTTGATGTGAAAGTGCAGCAACGGGTCAACCGTATCGGACACGGTGTCAGCGCGCAAATCGAATTTGATGGCGAAACCCAAGTTTGGGCTTTGGGCAAAGCGGCGTTTGTTTCGGAAATTGCCGGTAATCTGCCCGAAGCCTTTGCCCATATCGACCACACAGGCGGCATTATTTTCTTGGGCAATCAAAGCGGTTTTCAGACGGCCTTTTTATTGGAAGACCAAATCAAAGACAGCGCCGCTGAAATGTTGCAAAACCTGAAACAACACGGCATCCGTCTGCACCTTTTAAGCGGCGACCGTCAGGCTGCCGTAGCCCAAGTCGCGCAAGAGCTGGGTTTGGATGCCTATCGTGCCGAAGCCACGCCTGAAGACAAGCTGGCTTATGTAGAAAATCTGCAAACAAGGACGTAAAGTCATGATGATCGGCGACGGTATCAACGATGCCCCCGTCCTTGCCCAAGCCGACGTATCGGCCGCCGTGGCCACGAGTGCCGATGTGGCACGAGACGGTGCCGATGTGGTTTTGCTCAATGATGATTTGAACGTTTTGCCCGTGATGATGGAACAGGCACGCCGCACCCATCAAATCATCCGCCAAAACCTGACTTGGGCGAGCGCATACAATCTGGTTGCCGTTCCGCTGGCCGTGTTTGGTTACGTGACCCCGTGGATCGCCGCGCTCGGCATGAGTTTCAGCTCGCTGCTGGTGTTGGGCAATGCCTTGAGATTGTTGAAAACCAAAAAGGCCGTCTGAAAACGGCCAATCCATTGCTCAAATGAAAGAATACGCCATGCCTAAAGCCACTTTTTATACACACGTCGCCCAGCCGGCCGCCTTTACCTGCCGCCTGATTACGCGCGCCATACGCGATGGCGGGCAGATTTTGGTGTGGTCTGATTCTGCTGCGGCAGTACAGCAACTAGACGTTGATTTGTGGCAGCAGATTCCCGAAAGCTTTATTCCGCATGAAGTCTGGCTACCCACCGATCCCATGCCGTCTGAAACTCCGGTATTGCTTGCGTTTGGAAATGCATTACCGAATATTCCGCAGGATTGCACGGTTTTAAACCTGTCTGCCGATTTTTGGAGCCAAGCACCGGCCATTCCAAACCGTATCCTTGAAATTGTAGGCAACAGCTTAGAAGATTTGGCCGAAGCCCGAGACCGTTTCCGAGCTTATCGTCAGAGCGGATTTGAGATTGAGCATTTTTCGAGAGAAGGGAAGGATTGAGCTTTGAAACAGCAAGGTTTTAATATAAAAGGCCGTCTGAAACAATAAAGTTTCAGACGGCCTTTTTGACTGGCTGGAATTAGTTGCCCAAGTCGAATGCTTTGTGCAGAACGCGGGTAGCCAGTTCCATGTATTTTTCGTCAATCAGGACGGATACTTTGATTTCGGAAGTTGAAATCATTTGGATGTTGATGCCTTCTTCTGCGAGGGTGCGGAAGATTTTGGCGGCTACGCCGACGTGTGAACGCATGCCCAAGCCGACTGCGGAGACTTTGCATACGGTGTCGTCGCCGTCGATGTAGGCGGCACCGATGCTGTCTTGGCGTTGTTGCAGCAGTTCGATGGTTTGTTTGTAGTCGCCGCGTGGAACGGTGAAGGAGAAATCGGTTGTGCCTTCGCTGCCGACATTTTGGATGATCATGTCGACTTCGATGTTGGCATCGGCAACTGCGCCGAGGATTTGGTAGGCAACGCCGGGTTTGTCAGGTACGCCGCGTACGTTGATGCGTGCTTGGTTTTTGTCGAATGCGATACCGGTTACGGCTGCTCTTTCCATGTTGTCGTCCTCTTCAAAGGTAATCAGGGTGCCGTTGCCGCCATCTTGCAGGCTGCTGAGTACGCGCAGGCGCACTTTGTATTTTCCGGCAAATTCTACGGAGCGGATTTGTAAAACTTTTGAACCGAGGCTGGCCAGTTCGATCATTTCTTCAAAAGTGATCGTGTCCATGCGGCGCGCTTCGGGTACGACGCGCGGGTCGGTGGTGTAAACGCCGTCCACGTCGGTGTAAATTTGGCATTCGTCGGCTTTGAGGGCTGCGGCGATGGCAACGGCGGAGGTGTCCGAACCGCCGCGGCCGAGGGTTGAGATATTGCCTTCGCTGCTGATGCCTTGGAAACCGGCTACGATAACGACTTTTCCGGCGGCCAAATCGTCACGCATTTTCTCGTCGTCGATGTTTTCGATGCGGGCTTTGGTGTGGGAAGTGTCGGTTTGGAGGGCGACTTGCCAGCCGGTGTAGCTCTTGGCGTCAACGCCGATGTCTTTCAGGGCCATGGCCAGCAGGCCGATGGTCACTTGTTCGCCGGTAGCGAGAACGACGTCGAGTTCGCGCGGATCGGGATGCTCTTGCATTTCGTGCGCCAGTGCGACCAGTCGGTTGGTTTCGCCGCTCATGGCGGATACGACGACTACGATGTCGTGTCCTTCGGCGCGGGCTTTGGCGACACGTTTGGCTACGTTTTTGATGCGTTCGGGCGAGCCTACTGATGTGCCGCCGTATTTATGTACGATTAACGCCATGTTTCGTGCTTTCTTGTGGGGGTTGTCGGGCAGCTTGGTTTGCTGGAAAAAGGGTTATTATTACTATTTTTTACATGAAATTCAAGGATGGGACGCGCTTTTTTGAGTAAATGCGCATAAAAGGGGTTGGGTTAAAAAAGGCCGTCTGAAAGTTTTCAGACGGCCTTGCTGATTATCGGGCCAAAAGGGCGGCCTGCTGGTGCTGAACCAATTCGGCAATGCCTTTATGCGCGAGGGCAATGAGTTTGCCCAATTCTTCGATGCTGAACGGTGCGCCTTCGGCCGTACCTTGGATTTCGATGATTTGCCGGATGCGGTCATGATGATGTTAACGTCGCTGTCGCAGCCTGAATCTTCGGGATAGTCCAAGTCCAAAAGCGGTACGCCGCCCACCACGCCGGCGGAAACAGCGGCAACGGCTTCACGGATGGGGTTTTCGCTGATAAGGCCTTCTGAAAGGAGTTTGTCCACGGCGATTTGCAGGGCAACGTAGGCACCGGTAATGGAGGCTGTGCGCGTGCCGCCGTCGGCTTGGATGACGTCGCAGTCAATTAGGATTTGGCGTTCGCCGAGTTTTTCCATGTCGACGACGGCGCGCAGCGAGCGGCCGATCAGGCGTTGGATTTCTTGTGTGCGGCCGGACTGTTTGCCTGCGGCGGCTTCACGGCGCATACGGGAGGCGGTGGAAGCCGGCAACATGCCGTATTCGGCCGTTACCCAGCCTTGTTCTTTACCGCGCAGAAAAGGGGGAACGTTTTCGTCGATGGAAGCCGTGCAAATCACTTTGGTGTTACCGCACTCGATAAGGCAGGAGCCGTCGGCGTGGGGGAGGAAATTGGGGGTGATTTTGATATTGCGCAGGCTGTCGGCGGCGCGGCCGGTGCGGGTGTAGTCGCTCATGATGGTCCTTTGGGGAGAATAAAAAACAGGTTGCCTTGAATTATAGAGGAATTTGGCATCAAAGGCCGTCTGAAAATCGTCGGTCGGGTGTGTTATAGTGTCCATACTTTCACTCGTATTTGGAAACGGAGTAAAACCATGGCTACAAGACGAACTATTCAAATCCACAGCATGACCGGCTTTGCCAATGCCGCAGGCGAATGCGGCGGCAAGCGGATTAATTTGGAAATCCGCGCGGTCAACCATCGTTATTTGGATGTCCAATTCCGTATGCCGGAAGAGTTGCGCTATTTGGAAGGCGCATTGCGCGAACAGATTGCCGCGGCTGTGGCGCGCGGTAAATTGGAGTGCCGTGTTCAGCTGCAAGATGCGGCTTCTGGCGGGACAGACTTTGGAAGTCAATCAGGATTTGGTCGCACAGCTGGCGCATTTAAACAAAGAATGGCGTAAGGAACACAATTTCGGCAAGCTGAGCGTGGCCGACGTTTTGCGTTTTCCCCGGCGTTTTGGCAGGACAGAGCGAAGACTCCGAGGCTTTGGCGAAAGGTGTTAAAGATTTATTGACCGGCGCGTTGAAAGAGTTTACAGCCGCCCGCAAACGCGAAGGCAAAAAACTGGGCGAACATTTGCTGCAACGTCTGGACGGCATGGAAGAGATTGTGGACGCTTTGAACGAGTTGTTCCCAAGCCTGTTGCAGGCGCATATGGACAAAGTCAAAGCCCGTTTGGCAGAAGCCGTCGGCAACATCGACAACGACCGTCTGCAACAGGAATTTGCTTTGTTTATTCAAAAATCCGATGTGGATGAAGAATTCAGCCGTTTGCGCACCCATATCGCAGAAGTGCGCCGCATTGTTACCGAAGGCAAGGGCAGCGCAGGTAAACGTTTGGATTTCTTGATGCAAGAGTTGAACCGTGAAGCCAACACTTTGGGCAGCAAAGCCATCGCCGCCGAATGTACGCAAGCGTCGGTTGAACTGAAAGTCTTAATCGAACAAATGCGCGAACAGGTTCAAAATATCGAATAAATCGATAATGAACAGATAAACAAGGCCGTCTGAAAAGTTTCAGACGGCCTTTGTGTCGATATGGGGCGGAATAGGTTTGATTTGTTTTTAAACATTATTGGAGGCGGGTTTCCTGTTTCGTGACTGTCATTGCGCAAAGAGTTAACATGTGTTAAATTATGGCAATTATTGTCATGATAAGAACATACAAAGGAGTAAAAACATGAACTTTCTGACCGCAGTCAGTCGGCAAATGACCCGCTTCACCGCCCTGATTATCGTCCTTGCCTCCATCATCGCCTTTATCGAACCTGCCACTTTTTCGTGGGTGAAAGGCGATACGCAAGTCGTTGTACTCGGCATCATCATGCTCGGTATGGGCATGACTTTGGGCAAAGAAGATTATCAAATTTTGGCGCAACGTCCGCTCGATATTTTTATCGGCGCCATCGCCCAATACACGATTATGCCGCTGCTTGCCATCGGTATTGCCAGAGCCTTTGACCTGTCGCCCGGATTGACGCTGGGTTTGGTTTTGGTCGGTACTTGTCCCGGGCGGTGTTTCGTCCAATATCATGAGTTTTTTGGCTAAAGGCGATGTTGCTTTTTCGGTTGGCATGACCACTGTTTCCACCGTCCTCGCGCCTGTGATGACGCCGCTGTGGATGACTTATTTGGTCGGACAAACCGTCGAAATGGATGGCTGGGGTATGTTCAAATTTATGCTGCTCGTTACCCTGTTGCCTGTCGTTATCGGCTCTGCCGCCAATATCTTGCTGCATAAAAAACATTGGTTTGAAGACGTGCGCGCGATTATGCCGGCCGTTGCCGTTGTCGCGTTTGCCTGCATCGTCGGCGGCGTTGCTGCCGTTCACGGCCACCGTTTCGCCGAATCCGCTTTCGTGATGGTACTCGCCATCGCTGCCCACAACATCGGCGGCTACATTCTTGGCTATTACAGCGGCGCGCTGACCGGCATGAACACCGCTAAAAAACGCACCCTTGCCATCGAAGTCGGCGTACAAAACGCCGGACTTGCCACCGGTTTGAGCGCTAAATTCTTCCCCGGTAATGCCGAGTCTGCCGTTGCCGCCGCCGTTGCCTGCGTTTGGCACTCTGTATCGGGAACGGTTTTAGGCAATTTGTTTGCGTGGTGGGACAAGCGTAAGCAATAAGCTGTAAACATTGCCAGATAATAAAAGGCCGTCTGAAACATTTCAGACGGCCTTTCGATTGCCTTTTTATCAATGCGCTTTATGTGTCGTGCTGTACACGATTTTGTCTGTTAAAGCCATGGCGAGGGCGGAAATCAGGAAGCAGATGTGGGAAATACATTGCCACATGATTTGTTTTTCCGATAGATTGGCGGCGTTGAGGAAGGTTTGCAGCAAATAGATGGAAGAGATGCTGATGATGGACATCGACAGCTTAACCTTCAAAACCGAAGCATTGACATGGCTGAGCCATTCGGGCTGGTCGGGATGTTCGTCAACGCGCAGGCGGGAAACGAAGGTCTCGTAGCCGCCGACGATGACCATGGTCAGCAGGTTGGCAATCATCACGATGTCGATCAGATTCAACACGGCGATCATGATGGTTTTGTCATCCATAATGCCGAAGTTGGAGATCAAGTACCACAGGGATTTGAGGAACTTATAGGCATAAATGACTTGGGCGATAATCAAGCCTATATAAATCGGCAGTTGCAGCCAGCGGCTGGCAAAAATGAAATGCGCGAAGATGCCCATTCGTTCGTGGGCGGTGCGTTTGGTCGGGGTGGAATGTTCCATATAATGTGTTGTGTGTAGGGAAGATAAGGGGCGGCATTTTAATGGAAAAATTTTCAAGCTGTAATTTGAGCGGCTGAATTTAAAAAGAAAGGCCGTCTGAAAACAGAATATGGTTTCTTGTTTTCAGACGGCCTTGTAGGTTGTCAGGACAGGCAAACACGCGCAAAATCGCTTTGCTTTTTAGAGATGGACATTATGCTTGCAGATTCGTTTTTTTATTATCTGGTATTGGTCGGCTTTGCCGCCGGGCTGATGGATGCGGCCGTTGGCGGAGGCGGGCTGTTGCAGATTCCCGGATTGTTCAACCTATTGCCAAACGCTACGCCTGTGGCCTCGGTGATGGGTGTCAATAAATTTGCTTCCTGCTGCGGCACGTTGACTGCGACGGGGCAATATCTGCGCCGAATCCCCGTGCCGTGGAAAATGCTGCTGCCTGCCGCGGCGTTGGCATTTGCCGCTTCATATTTGGGCGCGAAAACGGTGGTGTATTTCCCCGTGCAATACATGAAACCGGCGATGTTGGTCATCATGATTGCCATGTGTCTGTACACTTTTTTGAAAAAAGACTTGGGGCAGACGGTGCGCACTGAAAAGCTGACGCGCCGCGAAACCTTATGGGGCTTATTTTTCGGCGCGTTAATCGGGTTTTACGACGGCGTGTTCGGGCCGGGGACGGGCAGCCTGCTGGCTTTTGTGTTCGTCCGCTTTTACGGCTATGATTTTTTAGCGGCCAACGCTTTGGCAAAGGTCATCAATTGGACGATTAAAAATGGAATGTTATTACGGTAAATGATTTGAGACGTTCTAACAACTGGAAAAAACGATTCATGAGTACATTCATTATTACAACCATGAGTGCATTCAGGGGAAACTAAAAGGACTGAGCTCTGTGAATTACAGAACTCAGTCCTTGAACTAAATCAGTCTAACTTTTGGGGTCAGATCATTTTACGGAGCTTTTTTTGTTGTGTGCTTTAAGCCATTTTTGCATTTGTTCAATTTCCGCTTGTTGTGCGTTAATAATATCCTCAGCAAGCTTACGCATCTCAGGATCCTTTCCGTATTTTAATTCAACTTCCGCCATTTTTACTGCGCCAATATGGTGTGGCAACATACCTGCTGCAAAAGCAACATCAGGATCTTTATATTGCGCAGCTGCCATCATGTCTTGATTCATTTGATTCATACCTTGCATTAATTCTTGTTGCATTGCAGAATCTGTCGACATTGACATATTCATGTGTGCTTGATGCGGTTGTTCATTAGCTTGGGCATAATTTGAAATTGCAACAGCGCTAAGTGTGATAAAAGTCATAAGTTTTTTCATGTTTTTCGCCTATGTGATAACTGAAGGAGCACAAATCATAAACTTTGACCTAAGGTTAAAGTCAACATTTATTCCGAAAATGTTTGGTGAGGTGCTAAAAGCTAAAATAAGACAATATTTGAGCTGCGTTACGGATTTATGTTGCTGCTGTGCCTGACCATTGGAAAGTTTGCTTGGGATTTATTGGGTTGATATCGAATGAAAAAAAGGCCGTCTGAATGTTTCAGACGGCCTTTGCGTTTTACAGTTTAACCGAATGTTCGCGCGTTTCGTGGAACACGATATCCGGCCAGCGTTCTTGCGTCAGATTTAAGTTGACGCGGTTAGGCGCGAGGTAGGCGAGGTTGCCGCCTGCGTCTATCGCCAGATTGCCTGCATTGGCTTTTTCAAACTCCGCCAGCTTTTTTTCTTGTCTTCGCACGATACCCAGCGCGCCGACCAGATGGATGCGCTGTCGAACACGGCTTCTACGCCGTATTCGTTGGCGAGGCGCGAGGTAACGACTTCAAACTGCAACACGCCGACCGCGCCCAAAATCAAATCTGCGCCGCTCATCGGTTTGAAGACCTGTACCGCGCCTTCTTCGCCAAGCTGTTGCAAACCTTTTTGCAGTTGCTTGATTTTCAGCGGGTTTTTGATGCGGACGCTGCGGAACAGTTCCGGCGCGAAGAATGGGATGCCGGTAAACGCCAGTTGTTCGCCTTCGGAGAAGCTGTCGCCGATTTGGATGTTGCCGTGGTTCGGGATGCCGATGATGTCGCCCGCGTAGGCTTCTTCCACCAGTTCACGGTCGTGGGACATGAAGGTTACCACGCTGGAGGCGGCGATTTCACGGTTGATACGCAGGTGTTTCATCTTCATGCCGCGCTCGAATTTGCCGGAGCAGACGCGCAAGAAGGCGATACGGTCGCGGTGTTTCGGGTCCATATTGGCTTGGATTTTGAAGATAAATCCGGAGAATTTCGGCTCGTCCGGCTCGACCATGCGTACGGTCGCATCGCGCGGTTTCGGCGCAGGCGCCCATTCAATCAATGAATTGAGGATTTCCTGAATACCGAAGTTGTTAATCGCGGAGCCGAAGAACACGGGCGTGAGTTCGCCGGCGAGAAATTCGTCGAGATTGAACTCGTTGGAAGCAGCCTGCACCAATTCGATTTCGTCGCGCAGCTGCTGGATTTCCAACGGAAAGCGTTGTTCCAATTCGGGATTGTCGATGCCTTTGATGATGTCGAACTCGTGCGGCAGACGTTCGCCACCGGCTTCAAAGAGATAGATTTCGTCGTTCAGGATGTGGTACACGCCTTTGAAGTTTTTGCCCATGCCGATCGGCCAGGTTACGGGCGCGCAGCGGATTTGCAGGATGTTTTCCACTTCGTCCAGCAATTCCAAAGAATCGCGCACTTCGCGGTCGTATTTGTTCATGAACGTGACAATCGGCGTGTTGCGCAGGCGGCAGACGTTCAAGAGTTTGATGGTTTGCGCTTCCACGCCTTTTGCCGCGTCGATGACCATCAAGGCGCTGTCCACGGCGGTCAAAACGCGGTAGGTGTCTTCGGAGAAGTCTTGGTGTCCCGGCGTGTCCAAGAGGTTGACGGTGTGGTCTTTGTAGTCGAACTGCATCACGGACGATGCCACGGAAATGCCGCGCTGCTTCTCGATTTCCATCCAGTCGGAGGTGGCGAATTTGCCGGTTTTCTTGCCTTTTACCGTACCCGCGCTCTGAATCGCGCCTGAAAACAGCAACAGTTTTTCGGTCAGCGTGGTTTTACCCGCGTCGGGGTGGGAGATGATGGCAAACGTGCGGCGGCGGCGCACTTGGTCGAGGATTTCTTGGGACATGGTTTTCTTTGCAAAAAGGTTTCAGGCCGCTTTTTCAGACGGCCTGAAGGATATGGGTGTTGGAAAACAGGCTAAAATAAGGGCGTGTGCAACACGCCCTGCAATAGATTGAAAGATGCGGAATTGTACAAAAAAATGCTTGATAATTCAATGTTTGCAGCAAAACAAAGGCCGTCTGAAAAGTTTCAGACGGCCTTTGTTATGAATCGATGATTAAATATCCATCGGTTTCCATTCTGCGCCTTTTACCGGCGGCAGCCATGATTGCGTACCGCTGGAGGCAATCCCCACAAGGTGTCGGGTAAGCCGTAATGGTCGGCGCGCGTCGGGTCGAGTTGCGTTTCGATTTCATCTTCGCGGCCTTCACGGATTTGCGTGGCAATGTGCGGATTAATCATCACGGTTTTGCCCAATGCGATAAATTCTGCCCAGCCGGTTTCATAGGCGGCCAAAATTTGGTCGGCAGTAAACAGGTTGCCCACGCCGATAAGCGGCAGTTTGCCGTTGATGCGTTCGTGGATGAACTGCATACGGGTTTGCGCGGTATCGCCGCCGCGACGGATTTTTTTATCAAATTCCCACAGGGAAACGTGCAGATATTGCAGCGGTTTTTGTACCAATGCGTCAATCAGTGCGCCGGTTTCGGTCATGGTTAAGCCGTCATCGCCCGGTTCTTCAGGGGAGAAGCGGTAGCCGATAATGAAGTCGTTGCGCTGGTGTTTTTCACGGACGGCAACCACGGCATCGATAACGGCCAGCGGGAAGCGCATTCTGTTTTCCAAGCTGCCGCCCCATTGGTCGTTGCGGCGGTTGCTTTGGGCAGAGTAAAACTGTTGGATCAGATAGGTATTGGCACCGTGGATTTCCACGCCGTCAAAACCGGCACGAAGCGCCAAATCGGCGGCTTGCGCATAAGAGGCGATGAGTGCTTCGACTTCTTTCTGCGGTCGCTTCGCGTGCGTGTTCGGCTTCGCTGGCGGAAGCGCTGATTTTGTCGAGACCGTCCAAAAGGTCATCAATGGCTTTGGAACCGCCGTGATGGATTTGCAAAATCGCTTTTGCGCCTTGCTGTTGCAGGATTTGTGCGGTTTCTTTCAGGCTGTCGAGGCAGTGTTCGCCTGTGGCTTCAGGTTGGCCGTGAAAGGCTTTGCCGTCTTTTTGAACCAAAGTGGCGGCAGTGATAAACATGCCCATATCGCCTGCGCGGTTGCTGAGGAAGGTACGCTCTTGGTCGCTGATCAAACCGTCGGCTTGTGAGCCGAAATGGGTCATGGGGGCGACGACAAGGCGGTTTTTGATGGTTACGCCGTTATTGAGGGTGTATGTTTGAAAGAGTGGGGCGTATTTTGGATTCATGGAGTTTTACTCTTGATAAGTGAATGGTTGGCAGAGAATTGGGCCATTCGGGAATTTATCAAGTACACAGGCCGTCTGAAAAGTTTCAGACGGCCTGTTTATTCTTTAAGCCTTAGGATTAAAGATTAGGATTGACAATGATTTTTACTGCGGATTCATTGTTGTGGATCAAGCGCTCGAAGCCTTCGGAAATCAATTCGTCCAGTTTGATGCGTTGGGTGATGAAAGGCTCAAGGTTGATTTTGCCTTCTTCAACCAATTTGATGGTTTCGGCGTGGTCGTTGCAGTAGGCGATGGTGCCGCGCACGTCCAGCTCTTTCATCACAACGCTGTGGACGTTGATGGTAGCGGGGTGGCTCCAAATGGATACGATGACGACTTTTGCAGTCGGACGGCATGCTTCGACCATGGTGTCCAGCACTTTGTTGACGCTGGTGCATTCGAATGCGACGTCCACGCCTTCGCCGTTGGTCAGTTTTTTCACTTCTTCGACGACATCGACTTCGGATGGGTCGAGGATGTAGTCGGCCACACCGGCTTCGCGTGCTTTGTCTTTGCGCGCTTTGCTCAATTCGGTGATGATGACTTTGATGCCTTTGGCTTTTCAGTACGGCAGCCAACAGCAAACCGATTGGGCCTGCGCCGCCAACCAATGCGACGTCGCCTTCTTTCGCGCCACTGCGTACATAAGCATGGTGGCCGACGGACAGAGGCTCAATCAAAGCAGCTTGGTCCAATGGGATTTTGTCGGAAATAGGGTGTACCCAACGGCGTTTGACGGCGATTTTTTCAGACAAGCCGCCACCGCAGCCGCCCTAAGCCGATGAAGTTCATGTCTTTGGAGAGGTGGTAGTTGCTGCCTTCGCCGGTCGGTACGTCGTCGCGGATGATGTAGGGTTCGACAACAACGTGTTGGCCGACTTTGATGTCGTCCACGCCTTCGCCTACGGCATAAACCACGCCGGAGAACTCGTGACCCATGGTTACTGGCGCTGACTCGCCGGAGATTGGGTGTGGATGGCCGCAAGGCGGAATGAAAATCGGGCCTTCCATGAATTCGTGCAGGTCGGTACCGCAGATACCGCACCACGCAACATTAATGCCGACAGTACCCGGAGCTACGGTTGGCTCTGGAATGTCTTCGATGCGGATGTCGCCTTTGTTGTAAAAACGTGCTGCTTTCATTGTAATGCTCCTTTTTTAAATAGAGGCCGTCTGAAAAAGACGGTCAATTGGGGAAAAGGGTAGCAGTGAGGTGTGTGAACTATTTTTATTTGTACGTTTTATTTTTGTTATTTTACTACTGATAATATGGGAAATGGTTTGTCTTTGCTCAAATTAAAGGTGTGTAAATGAAAAAAAGGCCGTCTGAAACGGATGATATGTTTTCAGACGGCCTGGGTCGATAGTTTAAATGCGTTATTGAGTAGGATTGTTACTTTTGCCGCGCTTCAAATGCTTTTGGTAGGCGATGACGTAATCGGCCTTGCTCAAGCCCGCCAATACGCGGATGTGGGCGGCGGCGGATTTGGACAGGGATTCCAAGGTGTAGCCGCCTTCCAGTACGGAAACGACACGTCCCTGACAGCTTGCCGTTGCTTGGACGATTTTGTGCGTCAGCCAGGCAAAATCGGCTTCATGCAGGTTCAGACGGCCTGTTTCGTCTTGTTTGTGCCCGTCAAAACCTGCTGAAAGCAACACCAACTCGGGGCGGAAAGCCGTGAGCTTGGGCAGCCATTGTTCGCGGATGGTCGTGCGGAAGATACGGCTGCCTGTGCCCGGTTTGAGGGGCGTATGCAGCATATTTTTGCTGCCGGCGTATTGTTCCGCCTCGGGGAAGGGGAAGATGTCGGTTTCAAATAGGTTGAAAAACATCACGCGCGGATCGTCTTGGAGAATCTCCGCCGTACCGTCGCCGAAGTGGGCGTCGAAATCGATGACGGCGATGCGTTGCAGGCGGTATTGGGCAATGGCGTGCATCACGCCGGCGGCGGTGTTGTTGACGAGGCAGAATCCGCTGGCGCTGTTGCTGTGGGCATGGTGGCCGGGTGGGCGGATGGCGCAAAAAGCATGCCAAGCCTTTTTGTTCATCACCATATCGACTGCCTTGACAACGGCTCCGGCCGCAAAACGGGCGGCTTTGAGGGAGTCGTGGCAGATGACCGTATCGTCATCGATGCGGTGGATTTTGCCGGGGAGCGGCTGGGCGGCTTCCAATTCGTGCAGATAATTGCGTGAGTGGACCAATGCCAGTTGCGCATCTTTGATTTCGGGTGCTTCAGCGGTTTGCAGATGACGCCAAATGCCTTCCTTTTTTAAGGCGGCTTGAATGGCGCTGATGCGTTCGGGCTTGTCGGGGTGGTTGGTGCCCGGCTGGTGCTGCAGAAATATCGGATGGGAAATCCATACGGTGCGGGCATTTTTGCCGAGTAGTCGACGCAGCAGGGTACGCACGCGCCAAATGATTTTTTTAAGCATGGAAAGTGTGTCTCGAACGAGTCGCACGGACTGCTAAATATGGTTAATAAATACGGAAATGCTTGGAAATTTTTCAGACGGCCTTTAGAATAGCTCAATTTTACAGTCCCGACCAACTGCGTTTTGGGCTGTATGCAGTTTTTTACTTTATCTTAAAACTCAAAAGAACGGATATATTATGAATCAAGCTGTGGCTCAATTTGCCCCTTTACTGCTGATTATGGTGGTGTTTTACTTCCTGATTATGCGTCCTCAACAAAAGAAATTCAAAGCACACCAAGCTATGCTGGCTGCTTTGAAAGTAGGCGATAAAGTCGTTTTGGCTGCAGGTTTCAAAGGCCGCGTGACCAAAGTCGGCGAGCAATTCTACACTGTCGACATCGGCCAAGGTGCGAGAATCGAAGTGGAAGTGGAACGCAACGCGATTGCCGCGAAAGCCGAATAATCCGTTTTTTTGCGAAAAAGCCGCCTCATTTTTCCGAGTGCGGCTGTTTGCCTTTATAAATAAAGCAAAGGTTTACCATGAACCGTTATCCTTTATGGAAATACCTGCTGATTGCGTTCACGATTGTGGTTGCGGCTGTTTATTCGCTGCCCAACCTTTTTCGGTGAAACGCCTGCCGTACAGGTATCGACCAACCGACAAGCCATCGTTATCAATGAGCAAACCCAGTCTAAAGTGTCTTCTGCGTTGCAAAGCGCAGGTATTCAGACTGACGGTATGTTCATTGTCGATAACTCGCTGAAAGTGCGTTTTAAAGATACTGAAACGCAACTGAAAGCGCGTGATGTCATCGAAAAGCACTTTGGGCGAAGGCTATATTACCGCGCTCAACCTTTTGGCGGACAGTCCTGAGTGGATGGCGAAAATTAAAGCCAATCCGATGTTCTTGGGTCTGGACTTGCGCGGCGGTGTGCATTTCACCATGCAGGTGGACATGAAAAGCCGCGATGCAGAAAACGTTTGAACGTTACGCCGGCGATATCCGCCGCGAATTGCGCCGCGAAAAAAATCCGTACCGGTACGGTGCATCAGACTGAAAACGGTCTGACCGTGCCTCTGCAAGATGCCGCCGATGTACAAAAAGGCCTTGCCTCAGTTGCAAAAAAATGTTCCCTGAAGCCACTTTGCTTGCAGACGGCAACAATATCGTGCTGACTCTGTCTGAAGAGGCGATCAATAAAGTACGCACTGATGCGGTAAAACAAAACATCAACACTTTGCACAACCGTGTGAACGAATTGGGTGTGGCAGAGCCGGTTATCCAGCAATCTGGTCTTGACCGCATTGTTGTACAGCTGCCGGGTGTACAAGATACTGCCAAAGCAAAAGACATTATCGGTCGTACCGCGACTTTGGAAGTGCGCATGGTGGAAGACGATCCGATTAAACTGCAAGAAGCCTTAAACGGTAATGTACCGACTGGTTACGAGTTGCTGTCAAGCGGTGGTGATCATCCGGAAACTATTTTGGTAAACAAACAAGTTGAACTGACCGGCGACAACATCAACGACGCGCAACCTAGCTTTGACCAAATGGGTGCACCTGCCGTGAGCCTGAGCTTGGACAGCGCAGGTGGCAGCATTTTTGGCGAATTGACTTCGGCCAATGTGGGTAAACGTATGGCTATGGTGTTGATCGACCAAGGTAAATCCGAAGTCGTGACCGCGCCTGTTATCCGCGCCGCCATTACCGGTGGCCGTGTAGAAATTTCCGGCAGCATGACAACTGCCGAAGCCAACGATACTTCATTATTGCTGCGTGCCGGCTCGTTGGCTGCGCCTATGCAGATTGTCGAAGAACGTACCATCGGCCCGTCTTTGGGTAAAGAAAACATTGAAAAAGGTTTCAATTCTACTTTGTGGGGCTTTGCCGCCGTTGCCGCATTTATGGTGGTTTACTACCGTCTGATGGGTTTCTTCTCTACCATCGCTTTGAGTACCAATATCTTGTTCTTGGTGGGTATTTTGTCTGCCATGCAGGCAACGCTGACCCTGCCGGGTATTGCTGCGTTGGCATTGACATTGGGTATGGCGATTGACTCCAACGTATTGATTAATGAGCGTATCCGTGAAGAATTACGCGCAGGTATACCACCTCAACAGGCAATCAATCTCGGTTTCCAACATGCTTGGGCAACCATTGTCGACTCTAACTTGACCTCTTTGATTGCCGGTATTGCTTTGTTGGTATTCGGTTCCGGTCCTGTACGCGGTTTTGCCGTTGTACACTGTATCGGTATTCTGACCTCGATGTATTCATCTGTGGTCGTGTTCCGTGCTTTGGTTAACCTGTGGTACGGCCGCCGTCGCAAATTGCGGAATATTTCCATTGGTGCGGTATGGAAGCCGAAAGCTGAAATGGCAGAAGGCAAGGAGTAAAACATGGAATTATTTAAAATCAAACGCGATATTCCGTTTATGAGCTACGGCAAACTGACGACCTTTATTTCGTTGGTTACGTTTATCGCCGCAGTGTTCTTTTTGGTAACCAAAGGCCTGAATTTCTCCGTCGAATTTACCGGCGGTACGGTGATGGAAGTCCAATATCAGCAGGGCGTGGATGTGAATAAAACGCGCGAACGCCTCGATACGCTGAAAATGGGTGATGTACAGGTTCAGGCATTGGGTACGAACAAACACATCATGATTCGCCTGCCGAACAAAGAAGGCGTAACGTCAGCCCAGCTGTCCAACCAAGTGATGGATTTGCTGAAAAAAGACAATCCTGACGTTACCTTGCGCCAAGTCGAATTCATCGGCCCTCAGGTTGGTGAAGAATTGGTTACCAATGGTTTGATGGCATTGAGCTTCGTGGTGGCAGGTATTATTATTTACTTGTCCATGCGTTTTGAGTGGCGTTTTGCAGTGTCCGCGATTATTGCGAATATGCACGATATCGTGATTATTCTCGGCTGTTTCGCCTTCTTCCAATGGGAATTCTCTCTGACTGTCTTGGCAGGTATTTTGGCAGTTTTGGGTTATTCCGTGAACGAATCTGTGGTTGTGTTTGACCGTATTCGTGAAAACTTCCGTAAGCCGCATATGCGCGGCCACACTGTGCCGGAAGTCATCGATAATGCGATTACTGCAACCATGAGCCGTACCATCATTACCCACGGTTCGACCGAGGCAATGGTTGTTTCTATGCTGGTGTTCGGTGGTGCAGCCTTGCACGGTTTCTCTATGGCGCTGACCATCGGTATCGTATTCGGTATTTACTCTTCCGTATTGGTTGCCAGTCCCGCTCTTGCTGATGTTTGGCTTGAGTCGTGAGAACATTGCCAAAGAAGTGAAGAAAAAAGAAGAAGTTGTAGTTTAATCGCTGCAATACTTCGATAAAGGCCGTCTGAAAATTGATTGAATCAGTTTTCAGACGGCCTTTTGTATTTAAATTTCAGAATGTTTTGTTTTAATGAAATAGGAGGGGATAAATGTGAAAGAAAAAGAAAAAAATAGGAACAATATAATTTTGTGATGAATCAAGTTTATTGTCTGATGTCCCCTTAATTGCTTGTCAGTCCCAATATTTTAAAACATAATACTTTTGCCCCCGATGCTGGAGTTTTACTACAAGTACATGATTTGCAAAAAAATCTGTCGGGTGTGCAGACCCTGCCAATCAACCTCAAAAAAGGAAGGCCAAGAATGAAAGTAACCAGTTTCGGCGAAGTGCTGTGGGACGATTTTCCAAACGGAAAGGTATTGGGTGGTGCACCCCTGAATGTTACCGTTCGTTTGCAGTCTTTGGGTATCGATACTGCCATCATCAGCCGTCGCGGCGATGATGCCGATGGCGAAGAATTGCTACGCCAGATTCAAAGCAAAAACGTCAATACTGATTATTTGCAGGTTTGCCATGAATGTGCGACCAGCTTTGGTGAAAGTACACTTGGACAAGTCTGGCAGTGCGTCTTATGAGATTGTTTATCCTTGCGCGTGGGACAGGATTGCGGTTGATGATGCGGCAATCAAACGTGTGGCAGAATCCGATGCTTTCGTTTTTGGCAGCTTGGCAACCCGTGATGAAGTTTCGCGTAAAAGCTTGGCGGTTTTGCTGAAAGAAGCCAAATTCAAAATTTTTGACGTTAATCTGCGTAAGCCTCATTACGATATTGACCGCTTGCTGGAGACCATGAAACAGTCCGATATGGTCAAACTCAATGATGATGAGTTGTATGAGTTGGCTGCGGCTTACGGCTCTCCTTATCACAGTATCGAACAAAATATCAGCTACCTTGTTGAGCTGACCGGCGTCAAAAATCTTTGCGTGACTTTGGGCAGCCATGGCGCGGTTTTGTATAAGGATGGCGAGTTATACCGTCATTGCGGTTTCCGTGTCAAAGTGGTGGATACTGTCGGCTCCGGCGACAGCTTTCTTGGCGGCTTGACTTACAAACTGCTGAACAATGCGCCTCCTCAAGAAGCCATTGCTTTTGCTTGTGCGCTGGGTGCATTGGTGGCTTCACGCCATGGCGCGACGGCGGATATTTCTTTGGAAGAAATTGAAGCGTTTATGAATCCGGCTTAATGCTTCGATAATAGATATAGAAAGGCCGTCTGAAAAACCATTAAATCAGGTTTTTCAGACGGCCTGAGTGTTTTCAGGCTTTACCAATAAGTTGTAAAACATTCCAAGTTGGTATTTTTCGGGCCGCCGCCTTCTTCGGTTGGCGAACCAATCATCATCAGGCCGATGATTTTGTCTTTGTCGGCACACTCAAATGCTTCGCGCAACAATGGGCTGTTGACCCACATGCCCGTAATCCAAACATTGTCGAAGCCTTGAGCTGAAGCAGCCAGTTGTAAAGCATAGGCGGCGCAGCCGGCAGTCAGCATTTGCTCCCATTCAGGTTTGGGTTTTGCCACTTCACGGTTTGGCGTAAATGTAACGCCGATAATCATAGGGCGCCATGTTGCCGACGCGTTCGGCCTTTTTCATGGCATCATCGCCGAAGTTGAGTTCGGTAACGGTCTTGCTCAACAGCTCGCGGAAACGTTGTAAGCCGGCTTTCGCTTTTGAATCACAGTAAAGCGGTAAGGGCGCATATTGCCGTGATCAGGTACTTGTGTTGCCGCTTGCAGCATTTGTTCCAGTTGCTCGGCATTGGGTGCCGGAGCAGTCAGTTTTTTTGGAAGAGCGACGCGTGGTGAGGAGATTTAAGGCATCCATTTTTTTATTCTTTCTTGTGAATTCGAATGAGAATAATTATATAGCAGAACGATAAATAAATCAGCAAAGGACTAAGGCCGTCTGAATTAAGGTTTCAGACGGCCTTTGAGTTTTACAGGATACCGTTGTTTTGTGTATTTTCAGTAATCAGTGCTTTGCTGATTTCGTCGGCGGTGTAGCTCTTACCGTTTCCGAATACAAAGCTGTCGACATTATTGTTAGAAATGTCATGGATGGTCAGGGTGTCGCCTGTATCTTTGATGGTTAAGACCCAATCATCGCCGGTTTTCAGCTGTAAATCTTTCAGCGTAAGCCCTTCTTTGAAAAGGACTTGGGTATCGCTGCCACCATACGGATTAAAGGTATCGTTGCCGCTGTTTCTACCAAACATGATAACGGTGTTGTCGGCACCCTGATCAGTAATGGTATCGTTGCCGCCGGCTGTATCGACAATGTTGATACCACGTCCTAACGTAATGGTTTCATCGCTGCGGTTGCCCCTGTATTCGACAACAGAAGTGTAACGCGACAAATCTAAATCGCTGTTGTCACTATCGGCGTAGATGGTGTGGTTGAAGTTGTTGTACACATCTCGGTTGAGTTCTTCAACGGGTTGGCCGGTGTATTGGACGATGTTTGTGTTGCCGATCATGTGCGGGATAGACAGTTTGAAGTGATTGATTAGCTCGCCGGTGCTGTATGAGGTATTGCCGTCAAACTGAAACTCGGAAATTGCACCATAAATACCGCTTTGGTTTTTGATGGTTAAAACATCGTCTGTGCCTTTAATGCGGATATGCCAAGTATCGCCATCCAGCAGGGGATTGATACAAATTGGTTGCTGTCGGGCATGTCGGCAATCCCGGTTTTGTCGTAACCTTTTTCAACAGTAATTTCAAGGTCGTCAAGGGTAATGCCGCCGGTAAATTTCACGACATTAGCGTTGAGCGTGTGCAGGCCGGCCTCGGTGTCGAAACCGAAGTTGTAGTCGAAAATGGTGTCGTGACCGTAACCTTTTCCGAAAACATAGGTATCGTTGTGTTCGCCGCCTTCCAGATAATCATTGCCTGTGCCGCCGTCGAGTAAGTCGGCGCCTACATGGGCATAGAGTTTGTCGTTACCGTTGCCACCATAGAATTTATCGTCGGAAGCGGGTTCGTTGCCGTAATAGGTTTCGCTGTGTTCGCGCAAGATGTCATCGCCGTCGTAGCCATAAAGGGTGTCATGGCCGTCGTTGCCGCCGTCAATTTCATTGTTGCCTGCATTGCCATGCAAGATGTCATCGCCGTTAGTGCCGACAAATTTAATGGTTTCGGCTTTCAGCGCTTGGAAGGCTTGTTGGAACTGCGCGGCAGTGTAGGTTTGGTCGTTGAACTGGAAACGGTCGATGGAAATGCTGCCATCCGCGCCGATTTGGTTTTGAATCAGGGCAGAACCTTGCTCCGAAGTAATTTCCCAGCTTTGGCTGCCATCATCGTTATGAATGGTCTTCAGCTTGAGCTTGGCATTGTTCAGGCCGTCTGAAAACTTGAGGATATTGATGCCTTGGTTGTCGATAATGGTATCGTTGTCGCCGTAGATATAGGTATCGTTTCCAGCTCCGCCTTTTAGAACGTCTTTACCGTTTCCGCCCACCAAAATGTCATCGCCTGCATCACCGTTGATGACATCGTTACCGTCGCCGCCATCCAGATAATCGTTGCCGTCGCCGCCGTTGAGGTTGTCGTTGCCACCCATGCCGTAAACGGTATCATCACCGCGTCCGCTATTGAGGCGGTTGCGGCCTTCGTTACCGGTCAGGATGTTATTGCTGTTGTTGCCGGCGGCAAAAATATTGGCTGAGCCGGTCAGGGTAACATTTTCGACGTGGGTAGCGGCAGTATGGGAAATGCTGCTGAATACGGTATCTTCACCGCCGCCAGCCTGTTCGATAACCACGTCTTTTACATCATCAACGTAGTAAGTGTCATTGCCATCCCCACCTTCCATAATGTCGGCACCAGCCTTGCCGTCGATAATATCATCGCCGGATGTGCCGATCAGGTGGTCATTGCCGTCGCTGCCATCGATGGTCTTGCCGCTTTCGGTATGCTCAGACAGGGAAATATTGAAATATTTGGCAAAGCTGTTTACATCCAGTTTTTGTGTACCGATGATGAATTGGGAGACTGCCGGTGTGGTACCGTTTTGAGTGTATTGGTTTTTGATGGTTAAAACGGCGTTGCTGTTTTTCACGGCAATCAGCCAGTCATGACCGCCGATTTCATTGTTTCGGACTTCAAAGGTTAAATCGTTAAGGCTTAGGTCGGTATGGAAGCGGATGCTGTTGTGGCCTTGGTTGTCGATGATGGTGTCTTGCTCGCTTTTGGCAGAGAAAAGGTAGGTATCGTCGCCTTCGCCACCTTCAAGCACATCGTTGCCTGCTTCGCCGTTGAGGATGTCATTGCCTGTTTCACCAAAAAGATGGTCGTTGCCTTCGCCGCCATTGATGACATCGTTGCCGCCGCCGCCGTAAACGATGTCGTCACCGCGACCGCTGTTGAGGCGGTTGCGGCCGTCATTGCCGATGAGGATGTTGTTGCTGTTGTTGCCTGCGCCAAAAATGTTGGCGGTACCGGTCAAAACAAGGTTTTTAACGTGGTTTGGAAGGGTATAGCTGACGTTGCTGTAAACCGTATCATCTCCGCCATTTGGGTTTTCAATGATTTTATCGTCACTGCGGGTTACATAATAAACGTCATCTCCCGACGTGCCTGTTGTTGCTTGTTCAAGGGAGGAAGGCTGTAATTGCTCTAAATGTCGTAATTCAAATTGCGCATTGGGGGTGCGCATTGCTTTTTCGATTGTCATGATATTTTCTTTAGATATTGATGAGAGTAACAAGGAAGTAAACGTATCCGGCATATGGCCGGTATTGCTTAATTTGTATTGTGTTTAGGCTGTATATACTAGTGCCGAAATTTGATAAAAACAACAGAAACGTTAAGATATGACAATATATAGAGAGCCTTATCAGGCTTAGTTTGCCGTCTATTCTTTTGCCAAATGGCTTTGCCTTGTGCGGCTGTTTTGTTTCTTATATACCACACATCAATTTCCATAGTTTCAAACTATGAATGGTTGTAAAAAGGCCGTCTGAAAAAAAGAAGCAGGTTTCGCATTGCAAAACCTGCTTCTGATTTTTCAGACGGCCTGTCTGATTACAGAGTACGGGCAACTTCGACGATGTCGAAACATTCGAGTTGGTCGCCTTCCATAATCTCGTTGTAGCCTTTGAGCATCAGACCACATTCGAAGCCCATGCGGACTTCTTTGACGTCGTCTTTGTAGCGTTTCAAAGAAGACAGCTCGCCGGTATGGATAACCACGTTGTTGCGGATGAGGCGGACATGGGAATCGCGTTTGACCACGCCGTCGGTAACCATACAGCCTGCAATATTGCCGACTTTGGAAACGGAGATAACCTGACGGATTTCGACCGTACCGGTGACTTGCTCTTTCTCTTCCGGAGAGAGCATACCGCTCATGGCGGCTTTCACGTCGTCGATGGCATCGTAAATGATGTTGTAGTAACGGATTTCCACGTTTCATTCTCAGCCAGTTTGCGTGCGGAAGCATCTGCACGGACGTTAAAGCCGATGATGAATGCGCCGGAAGCGATGGCCAAATTGACATCCGATTCGGTAATGCCACCCACGCCACTGTGCAACACGTTCACTTTCACTTCGTCGGTGGACAGTTTTTTCAGGCTGCCCGCCAAAGCTTCGTAAGAACCTTGTACGTCTGCTTTGATGATGACAGACAAGGATTGGGCTTGGTTTTCGCCCATATTGTTGAACATATTTTCCAGTTTTGCGGCCTGTTGTTTGGCCAAGCGCACGTCGCGGTATTTGCCTTGACGGAAGAGGGCGATTTCGCGCGCTTTTTTCTCGTCGGCCAATACCATTGCATCTTCGCCTGCGTTCGGTACGTCGGACAAGCCGAGGATTTCAACAGGGATAGACGGTCCGGCTTCATTGATGGCTTTGCCGTTTTCGTCAACCATCGCACGGATTTTACCGAATGCAGTACCGGCCAGCAGCATATCGCCTTTTTTCAGCGTACCGCTTTGTACCAAGAGGGTGGCAACCGCGCCGCGGCCTTTGTCCAAACGTGCCTCAACGATGATACCTTTGGCAGGTGCATCGACTGGGGCAGTCAGTTCCAAAACTTCGGCTTCGAGCAAGACTGCTTCGAGCAATGCATCGATGTTCAGGCCTTTTTTAGCGGAAACGTCGATAAACTGTACATCGCCGCCCCATTCGTCAGGCACGACTTCGTGCGCGGTCAGCTCTTGGCGGATACGCTCATGGGTTGGCGGCTTCTTTATCGATTTTGTTGACGGCAACCACAATCGGTACGCCCGCGGCTTTAGCGTGGGCAATCGCCTCGATGGTTTGCGGCATCACGCCGTCGTCGGCTGCTACCACAAGAATCACGATATCGGTTGCTTTCGCACCGCGCGCACGCATGGCGGTAAACGCTTCGTGACCCGGAGTATCCAAGAAGGTAATCACGCCGCGAGGGGTTTCAACGTGGTATGCACCGATGTGTTGGGTAATGCCGCCCGCTTCGCCTTGTACCACTTTGGCGCGGCGGATGTAGTCCAGTAGGGAAGTTTTACCGTGGTCAACGTGACCCATCACGGTAACAACCGGCGGACGCGGCAATGCTTCGGCTTCTACTGCTTCAACGCCTTCATCCAAGAATGCTTCAGGGATCGTCGGCGGCAGCAGGTTTGCCGATGTGGCCGAGTTCTTCCACCACAATCAGGGCAGTGTCTTGGTCGATGGATTGGTTGATGGTTACCATCATGCCCATTTTCATCAGGGCTTTAACCACTTCGACGCCTTTAACGGCCATTTTGTGTGCCAAGTCGGCAACGGTAATGGTTTCAGGTACCAAAACTTCGTGTACGACAGGTTCGGTCGGCGCTTGGAAGGCGTGTTGGTTTGGCTCAAGTTTGAGTTTTTTGCCTTTTTTGCCGCCGCGTACGCGCTCGTCGTCACCATTGCGTGCATTGTTGCGGTCACGGCCGCCTTTGCCGCCTTTGCCTCTGGCGTTACGGCCTTGGTTTTCTTCGTCACGGTCACGACGATCTTCTTTTTTACCGCGTGCGTTGTGTTCGGATTTGCCTTCGCCGGATGCTGCTTTGGCTTTCTCGGCAGGTTTATTGCGTTCGCCTGATTTGGCTTCTTTAGTAGGTTTTGAGTCTTGCTCGGCCTGTTGTTTCATGGCTTCACGGCGTGCTTGACGCTCTTGTTTTTCTTTCAACAAGGCTTCTTGATGCGCACGCAGGGCGGCGGCACGACGGGCTTCTTCATCGCGTTGAGCCTGTTCTTCCACGCTGACGACAGGTTGCGGTACGGCAGGAGCGGCAGGTTTAGCTGCCTTTTTTCGCTTCTTTGCCTTTGCCGCCTTTGTCTTGTTTGGCTTTGGCAGGTTTTTTGGCTTCGGCTGGTTTTTCAGCTTCAACGGATTTTTCAGACGGCTTGTTGTCTGCTTTAGCTTCAACTTTTGCTTCGGTCTTAGCTTCTACGGCTTCAACCGGTTTGGCTTCTTCTTTTTTGGCTTCGGCAGGTTTGCCTTCCGCTTTTGGTGCGGCTTTGGCTGCTTTCAGTCTGGCTGCTTCGGCCTCTGCTTTGGCACGGGCTTCGGCCTTTGCGGCAGCTTCTGCTTCAGCTTTGGCTTTTTTTCTTCGGCAGCTTGGGCGGCTGCTTTTTCTGCTTCGGCTTTTTGGTTTTCCGCTGCTACTTTGGCTTTGGCTTCCGCTGCCAATTCTTCGGAAGAAGGAATGGTAACGGCACGGCTGCGGCGGCGTGTTTCCACTTTTACGCCGTCAACGGTGCTGACTTCGGTTTTTTTGCGGCGGATGCTGATGGTGCCGCTGTTGCTGCCGTTTTTCTTTTGCAGGTAAGCAGTCAACAGTTGTTTGTCGTCAGTGGTTATGCTGTCATTACCGCTGTTTTTGTTGACCCCGGCTTCTTTCAATTGTTTAAGCAAATCATCGACGGGGCGGTTTAGTTCGGCGGCAAATTGCGCTACGGTTGTATTACTCATTCAGTACCCCCTTAGTTATTTTCTTCAGTAAACCAGTGTTCGCGTGCAGCCAAAATCACTTTTTTGGCTTCTTCTTCGTCAACACCGGTAATTTCGACCAATTCGTCAACAGACAATTCGGCCAGATCATCGCGTTGGGTAACGCCGGCTTCGGCCAGTTTGCGCAACATATCGGAATCTACGCCGTCCAAATTGCGCATGTCTTCAGACACTTCACCCAATTTTTCTTCTGCGGCGATGGTAATGGTCAGGATCGCGTCGCGTGCGCGGTTGCGCAGGGTTTCAACGATTTCTTCGTCAAAACCGTCAATGGCGAGCAATTCTGCCGCTGGAACGTAAGCAACTTCTTCCAAAGTGGCAAAGCCTTCTTCCACCAAGATATCGGCGGTTTCGTCGTCGATGTTCAAGTGGGTGGTGAAGAGGTTGCGGATAACCGCGTCTTCGGCGGCATTGCGCTCGTCGGCTTCTTCAACGGTCATGATGTTCAGCTGCCAGCCGGTCAGGATGGAAGCCAGACGGACGTTTTGACCGCCGCGGCCGATGGCCAGCGCCAGTTGGTTTCATCAACAATCACGTCAACAGCGTGTTTGTCTTCATCAATCACGATGCGGCTCACTTCGGCAGGAGACAGCGCATTCATCACGAATTGCGCAGGCTCAGGAGACCACAATACGATGTCGATGCGTTCGCCGGACAATTCGTTGCTCACGGCGTTAACACGGGAACCGCGCACGCCGATACAAGTACCTTGCGGGTCGATGCGTTGGTCGTTGGCTTTAACGGCAACTTTGGCGCGTTGGCCGGGGTCGCGCGCTACTTCGCGGATTTCCAACAGGCCGTCTGCAATTTCAGGCACTTCGTTGGCGTAGAGTTTGGCCAAGAAGTCGCCGCTGGTACGGCTCAAAATGACTTGTTTGCGGCCGGTATTGCCGATTTCGTCCACACGCAGGAAGAGGGCGCGGATGCGGTCGCCGCTGCGGAAGTTTTCGCGCGGAATCATTTCTTCGCGCGGAATCAGTGCGTCGAGTTTGCCCGCGACGACTTCAACGATGATGCCGTGGCGCTCGACGCGTTTTACCGTACCGGAAACGATGTCTTCTTTAGAAGCGAGGAACTCGTTCAGGTTTTGCTCGCGCTCCGCATCACGGATGCGTTGCAGGATGATTTGTTTGGCAGTTTGCGCGGCTTGGCGGCCGAAGCCTTCGTTTGGCAGCTGCTCTTCGTAGTATTCGCCGATTTGGATGGTGGTGCCGGGAATTTCTTCTTGGATTTCCTCGATGGTTTTTTCTACGTCAGGGGTAGGTGTAGTCTTCATCGGCAACAATCAGCCAGCGGCGGAAGGTTTGGTATTCGCCGGTATCGCGGTCGATTTCGACGCGCACGTCCATGTGCTCGCGGTCGGCTTTTTTCTTGGCAGCAGTAGAGAGGGCGAATTCAAGGGCTTTGAATACGACTTCCGTTTCAACGTTTTTTTCACTTGCCAGCGCTTCGGCCAGCTGTAACATTTCGCGACTCATTTTCTAGAATCTCCAAGTAATCGGTTTTTAAAATTTAAATTCGGGGCGCAAACGGGCTTTGTCGATGTTGCTCAATTCGATTTGGGCAGTTTTGCCGTCGAAAGAGACGGTAACGATGTCGTTTTCGCAAGATTCGATGCGGCCGATGAAGTTTTTTTCTGACCATCAATCGGCAGGCGTGTTTTTGATTTTTGGCGTTCTGGCCGGCAAAGCGCACGAAGTCGGCGGCTTTTTTTCAGCGGACGGTCAAGGCCCGGGCTGGAGATTTCCAAACGTTTGTAGTCGATGTCTTCAACCATAAACACGCGGCTCAGATGGTTGCTGACAGTGGCGCAGTCTTCGACGGTGATGCCGCCTTCTTTATCGATGAAAACGCGCAAATCGCCTTGTGCGGTCAGTTCAAAATCGACCAGCTCGTAGCCCAAGCCGGGCAGGGTTTTATCAAGAATGCTTTGAATATCCATGCTTCTCCAGAAGTACATAAACAAAAAAATGGCCGCGCGGCCATTTTTCGTGTGATTTGAAAAATTGGCCTATTATAACTGTTTTCAAGATAAAAGAAAAGTGTTGATTTGGCGTGGATTTTTTGAAGTGATTGCTTAAATGTAAAGGGTAGGGTCGAGGCCGTCTGAAAAGGAAATTGTTGACAAGTTTTGATATGATGGTTTTGAAATTATTTTGGAAAACAAAGAATTGGTATTGCTTTGTTTTCAGACGTCCTTGGATTTTCTGATTTTTCGTGCTTGCACAATGTGCAAGGCGGTTCTACAATTTCTTCATACCCACCGAATAAGAAAGAAGGCCGCCATGTCCGCACACCCGATTTACAATTTTTCCGCAGGTCCTGCCGTATTGCCGGAAGCGGTATTGCGTACCGCGCAACAGGAAATGCTCGACTACAACGGTACGGGTTTCCCCGTGATGGCGATGAGCCACCGTTCGGATATGTTTTTGAGTATTCTGCATCATGCCGAACAAGACTTGCGCCAGCTTTTGAATATTCCGTCCAACTATAAAATCCTGTTTTTACAGGGCGGTGCGACCACGCAATTCAATATGGTGGCCATGAATTTGGCACACGGTTTTGCGACTGCCGACGCGGTGGTAACGGGCAACTGGAGCCGTATTGCCTATGAACAGATGAGCCGTTTGAGCAATGCCGAAATCCGTTTGGCCGCGCATGGCGGCGAGCAATATGCCTATAAAAACCTGCCTGCGGTTGAGGATTGGGATGTCAACCCGAATTCCGCGTTTGTTCATTTTGCGATTAATGAAACCGTAAACGGCTTGCAGTATCAAAACGTCCCCAAACTTTCAGACGGCCTGCCGCCGCTGGTGTGCGATATGTCGAGCGAGATTTTGTCGCGTGAGTTTGATGTATCCGACTACGGCTTGATTTATGCCGGCGCACAAAAAAATATCGGTCCTGCCGGTGCGACCGTGGTCATTATCCGCGAGGATTTGCTGGAGCGTTGTCCGAACGATATTCCCGATGTGTTCAACTACCGTTCGCACATCAACCGCGACGGTATGTACAACACGCCTTCCACTTATGCGATTTATATGTCGGGTTTGGTGTTCCGCTGGCTGCAAACGCAGGGCGGTGTGAAAAAAATTGAAGCGGTCAATCGAATAAAGGCGCAAACCTTGTATGAGACGATAGACGGCAGCGGCGGTTTTTACATCAACGATATCCATCCTGATGCGCGCTCCAAAATGAACGTGGTCTTCAAAACCGCAAGCGAAGACTTGGACCGCCGCTTTGTGTTGGAAGCCGAGTTGCAGGGTTTGTGCCTGCTCAAGGGCTATAAAACCGTCGGCGGTATGCGTGCCAGCATTTACAATGCGATGCCGCTTGAAGGTGTGAACGCGTTGGCTGACTTTATGAAAGATTTTCAACGACGTTACGGTTAAGATGAAGATAAAAAGGCCGTCTGAAACTGGATTTCAGACGGCCTTTTTGATTTGAACAAGCCTTATTCGGTGACTTCTTCAGTAATGCTGTCGCGGTAGATGGTGCTGTCGTAAGTCGGAACAGGAGGCGGCAGCAGGTTGTTGAGCGTCAGCGCGGACGGGTTCAGTGTAGGGATAGCCGCTGAAGGTGACGGAATAACCGCCGTTGCCGGTACTGCGGACTTTGGCATGCGCGCCCAACGGGAAAGTGGTTTTGTTGGTGATGTGGCCGAATGGGAAAGCCGGTCAACACAGGAATCTTGGCGGTGCGCGAAATGTGGTTGACGACGGCGGAGAAGTCGTAGCTGGAGTCGTACACGTCGCGGATGGTGCCCATGCGGAAATCGCCGAAGATGATGGCGCGTTGTTTTTGCAAAACACCCTGACAGATAAAGCGTATTGAGCATGCGCTCGATGCGGTAGGGTTGCTCGCTGACGTCTTCGATAAAGAGGATGCCGCCTTGAATATCGGGCATGTAAGGCGTACCGGCGAGGGAGGCGAGAACGCTGAGGTTGCCGCCCCACAATGTGCCTTCGACGTTGACATCGGCGCGTTGGATGGTTGGGACATCAACGATGTTGACATTGTTGGTCGTGCCGCGGATGAAAGAATCCATGGTAAAGATGCTGGGGTCAGCTTTGCCGAATTCACTGTACACCATCGGACCGGCAAAGCTCATCATATTGCCTTTGGCCAACAGGGCGAGTTGGACGGCGCACACGTCGCTGAAACCGAAGAACAATGTGCCGCGTTCGCGCATTCTGGCGCCGAGTGAGGCAAAGTCGATTTGCGGCAGGATGCGTGCCGCGCCGTAGCCGCCGCGCAAACCCATCAAGACTTTGGGCGTTTCGACGCGGCCGCTGGCAACTTCTTGGAAGTCGGCGGCACGTTGGGCGTCGCTGCCGGCAAAGCGTTGGTAACGGCGGTTGCCTGCCTGTTGGTTGGTTACGGTAAAGCCTGCATTGTAGAGGCGGGTCAGGCCGGTGGTCACGCGGTTGGGGTCTTCGGCGAAGCCTGACGGCGCAACAACGCGCAGGAGGTTGTCGCCGGAACGTGGCGGATGGGGTTGCTTAGGTTGCACGGTTTTGGCTTTCGCGGTGGTAGATGTGGTTTTGGTTTGCGGCGTGGTGGTCGTGCCTGTGCCGCAGGCTTGCAATAACCCTGCTCCTGCCGCGGCAGAGCAGGTACGCAGGAAATGGCGGCGCGTGGTGGAGTTCATTGAGGTTTTCCTTTCGTTATATGTTCAGACGGCCTGAGCTTGGCGTATCGAACCTTACAGGCCGTCTGAAAGTTTAAGCGATTAAGTTTTTGATTTGTTCCGGCCAATTTTCGGGCAAGGTCATACCGTGTTCGCGGACGGGCGCGGCCCAAATCGGCGCGGGGAAGTTGGCGTCGTTTCAAAACGGGCGATGACGTGCCAATGCAGGTGGGGCACAACATTGCCGAGGCTGGCCAAATTGATTTTGGCCGGGCGGAAGACTTGGCGCATTGCGGCTTCAACTTGATACACCATTTCCATGATTTCGTTGCGTTCGGCAGGGGAAAGGTCGGTCATCTCGGAAACATGGTCATTCCAAATAACGCGGCAGAATGCCGGTGCGCCGGCTTCGTTGTGGACGGCGATAACGCGCAGGTTTGGCGTTTGCAGCAAAATATCTTCGTTATCGGCAGTGCAGATAGGGCAGGTCATGGGTTTTTCTTTCTCAGTCTGAATAGGAATCGGATGATTTCAATCAGGATTTTTAGAATGAGGTAAATAGCAGTCAGCGTGATGAATGCGAAAAGCCACGGTTTGGGTATAAACCACCAAAATAAATAGGAAGGCGTGATTAAGTCGTCACATTCTTCGGCACTCTTAATGTGATCGCACAATCCAAAGTTAAAATAATCATTGACATCATGAAAGGGCGAATAGGCGAACATAAGCGCTATGGGCGTCACACAAATCAATGCAATGATGGCAATCCAAAAGAATGGTTTGAGATATTTGAGTACAGTCATGGGTGAAGTGTTATGCAAATTTTGCCGCCCCTTGATTAGCGAGCTCGTCGGCTTTTTCGTTTTCAGGGTGTCCGGCGTGGCCTTTTACCCACGTCCAGCGGACATCGTGCTGTTGAACCAAACTATCCAGCTCTTTCCATAAATCGTCGTTTTTGACCGGTTTTTTGGCGGCGGTTTTCCAGCCGTTTTTTTTCCAACCGTGTATCCAGCTTTCCATGCCGTTTTTGACGTATTGCGAGTCGGTGCAGATGACGACCTGGCAGCGGCGTTTTAGAGATTTCAGGCCTTCGATGACGGCGGTCAGCTCCATGCGGTTGTTGGTGGTTTCGGCTTCGCCGCCGAACAGTTCTTTTTCGTGTGTGCCGTAGCGCATAAACACCCCCCAGCCGCCTGCGCCGGGGTTGCCTTTGCATGCGCCGTCTGTGTAGAGGTAAACGGGTTTATCCATGGGCATGTCTTTGTCGAATAAGGCGGTATCATAACATAAGGCCGTCTGAAATATCGGCAAATACGGTTTGCGCGTGTAAAATACCCTGCACTTATCACTCGTTAAGTGGTGCGGGATTGACGTTAGTTAATAAGGCTATAAATCCAAGATTATAAAATGCGGTTAATTAATCGGAAGATATAGCTAATCTGGGAGTAAGTCGAAATAAAGGATTAAATGAAAAGATTCCTAATTTCCAAAAAGATCATTACATCAACGAACAAGCAACTAAAAATGTTTATAAGGTCACAGCGCCAATTGATTTTAAGTAGAGAAATATGAGAATTATATTTGAGTATTATTTTAATGAAGTAAAAAAAGAATTTATTTCCAACATGTAACTCAGAGTTTAAGGGGATTATACGCCATTAATATCCTATTTGAATGATGACTTGGGAGATAAAACGTGAATATAAAGAATTTCTCAAGAATGTTCTGAATATTTTTAATAAATAATAGAGAAGAGGATATATCTTCTAATTCTTGGGGAGTAGATGTAGTAGGAGATGATATTTATATATTTTTTTATATGATTCAGATAATAAACAATATCAAATTAAACTACCTAAAAATAGAGTTTATTTTTTTATTATTAGACGATGGATTGATTTTTTAGATAAATCGATTAAGGACCCAAACTACCAAGAAATTATCGACTCAGAGGATGCTTATAAATGACAGTTATGATCGGTGGCCATTCCGCCTTAGGTAAGATACGTGTTGATCAGATATTATACACTTATCCAAATGGCGTATATCTTGCACAAATTTCCGCTTTTGATAGTGAAACTAATCAATATATTGTTAAAACTAACAATAATGGGGAGACCTTGATGTTTCCTCAAACGTGGACGGCAGATCGCATTAAAGTTGAAATTAATTCTGCTTATATGAATCAAGTAGATGATTTAGATCCTATTCGTAAAGCTGAAGGTATGTGGGTTGGCATTTCAAATTCAGGTGTGCGTATAGAAGGTTATACCTATCCTGTCGTCACGGCTTTTCCAAGTGCTGAGCAGGAGTAAAGATGAAACTTATTTTTACGTATATTCAGCATAAAGGGCAAATTATTCCGGCTTGCCATTTAGAGGGAAATCACCAATTAAATCCATTGACCGGTTATTTGAATGATCCAATGGGTGGTCCAAATTATTTCTCTTTTTTGGATCATTCATTGTCAATCTTAACAGATGAGACGATTCAAGAAGCGGATATTTCTTCCAATTCTTGGGGTGTTGAGGTGATGAACAATCAAGTGAATTTTTATTTTCTCTTTGCTCAAGGAGAGGAGTCACTTTATCTCTCTTTGACTCGTGGAATTATGGTTGATGTGTTAAGGTTATGGCTGATTTTCCGAAGCCAAGAACCTGAAGAAGGCTTAATACAGCGCTTAGAGTTTTAGATTGGAAGGACGGTCAATTATTAAAGAGTTTTAAAATATCTCAAAAATTGACTGCATTTTATTGCTATTCAGAAAGCCTTGGCAGAAGCTGTGTTGAAACCGTCAAAATAGAAAGGAAATATGATGAGCGAACAGCAAGAATTGTTTTGTTACAAACAGATGCCGGTGTGGACGGCGAACGAGATTCCCGAAGCCTTGTTGTCCAAACACAATACCGCCGCCGGTACTTGGGGCTGCCTCAATGTCCTCCAAGGCCGTCTGAACTTCAACGAAGTGGACGAAGCAGGCAATATTACGGCTACGCACGAGTTGACGCCTGAAAGCGATGATTGGATTATCCATCCGCAAGCATGGCACTTTATCGCGCCGCAAACGCAAGACACGGAAATCCAACTGTCGTTTTACTGCGAGGCAGCGGACTATTTCAATAAGAAATACGGCATGAGCGCGACACATTCGGCCGTCCGCGCCGCTGAGGGCATCGTACCCGTCGGCAAAGTTTTGGATATGGGCTGCGGTCAGGGCCGCAACGCGCTGTATCTGGGTTTGAAAGGTTTTGACGTTACCGCTGTCGATAATAATCCGAACGCGGTTCAAAACGTGGAAGAGCTGGCGCGTATCGAAGAACTGAATGTCCGCGCGTTTGAATACGACCTCAACGCCGCCAATATTCAGGAAAACTTCGATTATATGGTGGCGACCGTGGTGTTTATGTTCCTGATGCCGCGTTATGTTCCTGACGTGATTGCCAATATGAAGGAACACACCAACCCCGGCGGCTACAACCTGATCGTGTCTGCGATGGATACGGAAGATTTCCCTTGTCCGATGCCGTTCCCGTTCAAATTCAGCGAAGGCGAGCTGCGCGAATACTATAAGGATTGGGAATTGGTAGAATACAAGGAAGAGCTGGGTTCGATGCACGCGAAAGACGAATTTCGGCAATCCGATTCAGTTTAAATTCGTCACCATGCTGGCGAAGAAACCGGAATAAAGGTTTTACTGTAAAAAGGCCGTCTGAATTCAGTTTTCAGACGGCCTTTGTCGTCATCAATCCACAATCCTTTTACCCAAAATCACCACGTCTGCCAACATGGTTTCCAAATCGCAGACTTGCGGCAGCCGTCCCCATTCTTCAAAACCGAAACGGTGAAACAGGTTCAGGCTCGGATAGTTGTGGCCGAACACAAGCGCGATGACGTTGTGGATGTCTAAGGACGGCGCGCGTTCGAGCATGTGTCGCAACAGGATTTTGCCCACGCCTGCACCGCGCAGATCGTGGCGGACATAAATGCTGACTTCCGTGCTGATGTGGTAGGCGTAGCGCGGATGGTAGTCGCTGAAACTGCCCCAGACTAATATGGTGCCGTCGGTATCGTAAAGGGCGTAGATCGGGCGTTTGTCCGTGTGCGCGGCAAACCACATTTCACGCTCGGCAACCGTGGTCGGCGACAAATCGGCCGTGGATTGGCGCGTGGCCACGGTGCTGTTGTAAATATCGACGATGGCGGGCAAGTCTTGGCGCAGGGCAGGGCGGATGGTGTATTGCATTTCAGACGGCCTGTTATTGAATCAGTTTGGAGATGGTCTTAAAGGCTGGATGTTTGGCATCGCCGAGCAGTTGGAACAAAATACTTTCGACATTGGAAATGATAATGCCCTGACGGCTCAGTTGCGCCAAACCATTGTCGCGGTTGGCCGTTGTGCGCGAGGCGGTGCATTCAAAAGGCAGGGATACGGCGTAACCTTGCACCTTCAAATCCAAGGCCGTCTGAAGCATACAGATATGTGCTTCCGCACCCACCAAAATAACGTTTTTGATGTCGTTTTTGCGTAATATTTCCTGAATTTCAGGTAAAAACGCCGAAAATCGGGTTTTCTCGACAACAGGCGTACCTTCGGGCAATAGCAACGATACGGCGGATACGGTGTTACCCAAACCTTTCGGATATTGTTCGGTTACGGCAAAAGGGATGTCCAAAGCCGTCAAACCTTGAATCAGCAGGCGGCAGCGTTCCACCATTTCGTCCGCGCCGGAAAGGGCGGGCAGCAGGCGTTCTTGAATATCGACAATCAGACAAAGCGTATTTTTCGGGTTCATGGCTTTTCCTTTCAGACGGCCTTTACAGCAAAATCGTTGAATCAGAATGCAATCATATAACAAGCCGCTGGAAAAGTATTGCAGCTTGCCCTGTTTTAAAGCCCGAAATTCTTTTAAAATACCGCCTGATTTGAATTGATAGAGACCGACAACATGAATTTATACCAAACCGTCGAACGTGAAGCCCAAGCAGCCTTTGCCGCTGCCGGTTTGTCCGACAGCCCCGTCGTATTGCAGGCGGCGAAAAATCCCGACTTCGGCGATTTCCAAATCAACGGCGTGATGGGTGCGGCGAAAAAAGCCAAACAAAATCCGCGCGAGTTGGCGCAAAAAGTGGCCGAAGCATTGGCGGACAACGCCGTGATTGAAAGCGCGGAAGTAGCCGGCCCCGGGCTTTATCAACCTGCGCCTGCGTCCTGAGTTCCTCGCCCAAAACATTCAGACGGCCTTGAACGACGCGCGTTTCGGCATAGCGAAAAACCGACAAACCGCAAACCGTCGTCATCGACTATTCTTCGCCCAATCTGGCCAAAAGAAATGCACGTCGGCCACCTGCGTTCCAGCATCATCGGCGACAGCATTTCACGCGTGTTGGAATTTATGGGCAACACCGTTATCCGTCAAAACCACGTCGGCGACTGGGGGACGCAGTTTGGCATGTTGGTCGCTTATTTGGTCGAGCAGCAAAAAGACAATGCCGCGTTTGAGCTGGCGGATTTGGAGCAATTTTACCGCGCCGCCAAAGTGCGCTTTGACGAAGATCCTGCCTTTGCCGACACCGCACGCGAATACGTTGTGAAGCTGCAAGGCGGCGATGAAACCGTGTTGGCGTTGTGGAAACAGTTTGTCGATATCTCGCTCTCGCACGCCCAAGCCGTTTACGACACGCTGGGCTTGAAACTGCGCCCTGAAGACGTGGCAGGGCGAATCGAAATACAACGACGATTTGCAACCCGTAGTCGATGATTTGGTCGAAAAAGGTTTGGCAGTCGAAGACGACGGCGCAAAAGTCGTATTCTTGGACGAATTTAAAAACAAAGAAGGCGAACCTGCCGCATTTATCGTGCAAAAACAAGGCGGCGGCTTCCTTTATGCTTCCACTGACTTGGCGTGTTTGCGTTACCGTGTCGGCACGCTTCATGCCGACCGTCTGCTGTACGTCGTCGACCACCGCCAAGCCCTGCACTTTGAACAACTTTTTACCACTTCCCGCAAAGCAGGCTATCTGCCGGAAGATGCAAAAGCCGAGTTTATCGGCTTCGGCACCATGATGGGCAAAGACGGCAAACCGTTCAAAACACGCAGCGGCGATACTGTAAAACTGGTTGACCTGCTGACCGAAGCCGTCGAGCGCGCCACGACTTTGGTGAAAGAGAAAAATCCTGAATTGGGCGCGGACGAAGCAGGTAAAATCGGCAAAACCGTCGGCATCGGCGCGGTCAAATACGCCGACTTGAGCAAAAACCGCACCAGCGATTATGTGTTCGACTGGGACGCCATGCTCTCGTTTGAAGGCAATACCGCCCCTTACCTGCAATACGCCTACACACGCGTGCAAAGCGTGTTCCGCAAAGCAGGCGAATGGGACGCAACCGCGCCAACCGTTTTGACCGAACCTTTGGAAAAACAACTGGCCGCCGAGCTGCTGAAATTTGAAGACGTACTGCAAAGCGTGGCAGATACGGCGTATCCGCACTACCTCGCCGCCTACCTCTATCAAATCGCCACCTTTGTTCAGCCGCTTCTACGAAGCCTGCCCGATTCTGAAATCAGAAGGCGCAACCCGCAACAGCCGCCTGCAACTGGCGAAGCTGACCGGCGACACGCTGAAACAAGGCTTGGAGTTGTTGGGTATTGATGTATTGGATGTGATGTAAGTTTTGAATAAAAACGATGAAAGGCCGTCTGAAACTTTGCAGGGTTGCAAGGTTTCAGACGGCCTTTTTTATGCTTTGAAAAATATTGTGATACCGTTGATTTTGAGCCTAAGCGGTTTTGAATTTGCTCAGGTAATGCGTTCAGACGGCCTTGTCTTTATTTCAAATTGCTTGCCAACAACCAAGCCTGTGCTTCGGTGGCATCGCTGAAATATTTTGGGATGTTGGTTGGTCAAGAGGCTGGAAAGGCGCGCGCCGAGTTTGATCCAGATGTCGTCGGTAATGACGGCAACGCGGCCGAAGTCGGTTTCGTGTTGGTTGAGGAATTTGATTTGCTCGACCGCCATATCGATGGTGAAGTCTTTCAGCATGGACAAATCCAACAGGATGTCGGGCAGATGGACTTTTTTTGTTTTCGCGGCCAACAAGGCTTCTTCCAATTGGCGGAAATCGTCCAAAGTGAACTCGTTGTACAGCGCTACGTTTAAGCCGTAAGATTGTTCGCGGATGGAAATCATGGTGTTCTCCTTGTTAAATTATTGCTTCATCAGAAATTTTTTGATTGAGGCCGGAGTAAAACTGCTGAACACGCCGCCTGCAACAATGATAACCATGCCGGCGGCTTCCTGCCAAGTGATTTTATCGCCGAAAAGCAGTACGCCGGACAGGGCGGAGAAAACGACGGTCAGGTAGGAAAGCGAGGCAACGGTAAATTTCTTGCCGACCTTATAGGCGCGGGTCATGGCCAGTTGGGCAATCATGGCGGAGATGCCGATGCCGGCCAGATAGGGCAGGGAAGACATGGTCAGCGGATGCCAGCCGGTGAAAGCAGCTCCAGACTGGCGCCCATAATCAGGCCGGTAAGCGACAGATAAAACACCACGCGCCAGCCCGGTTCGCCCAAAAGCGAGAGTTCGCGCACTTGCAAATACGCCCAGCCTGACATGGCGCCGCCTGCCAAACTGACCAGTGCGGCAAATTCCTGTCCGCCTTGAAAAGATGGATTGAGCAACAGGATAACGCCGATAAAGCCCATAATCAAAATGGCTTGGGTATAAAGCGTAATTCGTTCTTTTAAAATGAAAAATGAAAAGATGGCAAGCCAGATGGAGGAGGTGTAGTTGAGCGTGACGCCTGTTGCCAGCGGCAGATGTATGACGGAATAAGCGTGCACATCATGGCAAGCGTGCCGATGACGCTGCGGTTGAGATGGGTTTTCCAATGCGGCGTGGAAAATGTGTTGCCTTGCGCTTTGGCCATGATGCCTAAGAACAGGGTGGAGACCAGCATGCGCCAAAAGACCAGCTCGCCGCTGGAAAAGCCGAAATGTGTAGAGGCGGCTTTGACGGAGAGGTTCATGACGGTAAAGCTGAGCGCGGCAATAACCACCCATGCCGAGCCAAGCGGATCTTTTCTGACGGTTTCCATTTGATGGGTATGTAAAGCGATTTTATTAATAAGAAAATATTATACAGGTCAATCAGGCCGTCTGAAAAATATCGTTGGGTTTCAGACGGCCTTTTTATTAGGAAATGAGAATTGTTATTGAATGATAAAGTGGGTTTTTATAGAATGGAAGCCCTGTTTTAAGAAAGGCTTGTCATGAAAGTATCTAATATTCCTGCTGTATTGCTGTCTGCTTTGTTTTCCATTGCCGTTTCTGCCGCGCCTTTGGGAGAGGTTTCTTCCGAAAACGGTAAAATTTTCAGCGGTGAAAATTACATGGTTGTTAAGAAAGACATGAAGAAAGGGGAGCAGATTAAGCCGCACGATCATCCGGGTTTTAAAACGCTGATTTTTGCCGTTGGAAAGGGAAGTTTTGACGTAACGTTGAATCAGACTGAAAAACATACTGTCGGCACAGGCTCGGTGTTGCGGTTTGGCGGCGATGTCGTGATTGAGGCCGTTGCAACTGAAGATGCGGATGTGGCAATTACGTTGATTAAGTAAACCGATAGAGGATAAAAGGCCGTCTGAAAAATGATGTTTCAGACGGCCTTGTTTATTCAGTCAACCATTGCCATTAAGCGCAAATCAAATAGATGAAGCCGGAGCCGAAGATATCTGCCAAGGCGTGAATCAGGAAAAACGGCAGCAGGTTTTTGACTTTGTATTTGTAGAAGAAGTAGTACATCAAGCCGAAAACAACGCCGATAACGGTTGCCCAAAGCATGCCTTGGTAAGTATGGAAGGAGACACGTACCAAGGTTGAATAGGCCAATGCCTGCCATTTGTATTTGTCTTCCACGCAGGTTAAAAGGCCGAGGAAACAGAATTCCTCATAAAAGCCGTTTAAAAGGCCGTAGAGGATGGCCATCGGCGCAAGTGCGGCGAATTTGTCGAAGATGGATAATGGTTTGATGTATTGAAAGATTTCAGTGGTGAAGTAATTGTAGCCGCCGCTTAACGAAGTCACCGCATCGGCGGTCAGACCCATCAGGATAAAAATCACAGGCGTCCAAAACAATACGCCTAAATTAAAGCGAATCGGCAACTGTTTGAAGTCGAAACGGCGGATAACGAGGTAAATCAGAGCAATAGCAAGCAGCGTCAACTGCAGGCTCATATTTTCAGAATAAGCCACGCCGGTTACCGCAGTATCGCGCGCCTCTTCGGCAACAGCGGCTGTTTCCACTTGCGGCATCAGGCTGGCGATATAAAGTTGGGTAGAACGGTAGGCAAATTGACCGAACAGGATAGCGGTCACAATCAGCATGTCAAACCAGCGCAGATGGCGCAAAGGCTCTTTAGGGCGGATGGCGGCGAGTATGCTCATATTCTCCTCTTTGCTCTAATAAATAGCGGTGCGCAATAGTTACATAAACATACAAAAATCGTCAACAATTATCACAATAAAACATGAATTAAAAAATCAGACCGTTTCAGACGGCCTGAAGCGCTTCTAAAAATGCCATATTTTCCGAAGGGTTTATCTTCAAAAATATGGCATAATCACTTTATTGCAAACCAAGGAATCTTATCGTGAGTATTTCTCTGTCCCAATATCTGCTCTACCTGCAATATATGTTGGCAGGTATCGCCATGACTGTAGTTTTCGGTGCCGTATATCTGCGGATTACCCCCGCCGAAGAATTGCGCCTGATTAAAAACGGCAACCTTGCCTGCGCCTTATCGTTTGGCGGCGCGTTGGTCGGTTTCTGTCTGACGCTTGCCTCAAGTATTGCCCACAGCGTCAGCTTCATCGATTTTATCCTGTGGGGACTTGCCGCAGCAGTGATTCAGATTTTTGTCTATTTCGCTGCAACAATGATGATTAAAGGCGCTACCGCAGAACTTATCGGCAATAATGTCGCCGTCGGCGCGCTGTTTGGCGCTGTGTCCATCTCGATCGGTATTTTGAACGCTGCTTGCTTGACTTGATTTTGATGGTCGGTTGGATAGCAAAAGATGTGCTTATCCTAATTCTTACCTGGAAAAATTATCGGTAGATTTTTTTGACTGATAAGGTCTTATGTCTGACGTTATTAGCGTAATGGTGAGATTTGGTAAGTATCAAAAAATTCAGACGGCCTGTTATATACAAGGCCGTCTGAAATGTTTTAACTGCGTAAGTTCGCTAAATTAGAACGAGTATTGCAATCTTATGCCTGTTTCACGAGTGCGGTTTTTAGGTTCGATCGCGCCCAATTGAATGAAGCCATAGTCTTCTGTAACGGTGAAGTTTGAATCTTTAACTTTCCAGCCACGATAGAACGGGGTCAGGGTGATTTTAGAACCGTTAGCGAATTTTTTAGATACAGGTACTTCCACCTCGATACCTTGTCCACCACCTTGTTTCATTCTGGTTTCTTCTCGATTTGGTTCGTAAGAATACTGGCGGCCTTTCACAGCACGATTGTAAGCAATACGAGGAGCAATCTCAAAGTTTGCAGGAAGGGCAACATTTACACCGGCATTGATTTGCGCATATGTGGTTCGGTTTTTGCGGTCATAATCATCAGGATCGACGCGTCGGCTCAAATCTCTCAGAACACGGTGTCCCAAGCCTGCACCGGCAGTCAGGCTAAAGCGATCGTTAATCGGATGTGTATATTCATATAAGGCACGGATATCGTATGCACGGCGTGGGGCATCTTTGAGTGTGGCAGAACCATAACCTGTGGATTCACCAAATCCATTTTGGAAACTTCCTGTGTAATCTGATTTACCGCGGGAATAACGGCCTTCCAATTTCGCTGCATGGCGATCGTTGAAACGGTATTTAACCCCCGCATTAATAGACCACAGGTTGCCTTTTTGTTGCATTATTCGGCTACCATCTTGTTCATATTCGCGATAGGTTTCGTTGTAATATTCGCTGCCAACGGTAAATTCAACAGGGCGGGCAGCCTGTGCGCCTACTGCAGCAGACAGTGCCAATACAGCAAGACAGAAATGAGCAGAATTTTTCATGTAAATTCCTTTTTACTTTTGTGAAAATCAGTGTGATAATTTAGTGATATAGCATGGTGGATTTTTATAGTATTTAATGAATATTAACAATGCCGTTGGGGTAATATGTTGACTGTTTGGTGTGTTATTTAATGATTTACCGCAAGTATTTGTCTTTTTTATGAGACAGTGCAGATAAAAAGTCTGGAAAATAGTGTAAAACTAAGGCAATATAAAGTCTAATTTTGAAGCCTGTTGGTATGTTAATGTTTCTAGGTAGGCTAGTTGGTTTAACAGTAAAAAGCACATACGGCTGCTTACTCTATTTTCATACATAAAGACATTTTGAATGTTCATATTATATGACATTCTATTTATATAAAATAAGCGATATAACCGGCCAGGTAAATTGACCTGACTGCCCATAAGTTATCCCTTCTTCTTCAAATAAGGAACTGCGATGTTCAACTTTATCAAGAAACAGTTTATCGATGTCATTCAATGGCCGAATCCTGATGACAGCCTGCTGATGTGGCGTTTTCCGATTGCCGATGAGGAAATTCAAAACGGTGCGAGCCTGACTGTGCGCGAGGCGCAGATGGCGATGTTTGTCGATGAAGGCGTAACCGCCGACGTGTTCGGTCCGGGGCGTTACACGCTCAATACGCAAACGCTGCCAGTGCTGACCAACTTGAAAAACTGGGACAAGCTTTTTGAATCCCCTTTTAAATCGGATGTTTACTTTTTCAATACCAAACAACAGCTCGCACGAAAATGGGGTACGTCCCAACCTGTTACCGTGCGTGATGCCGAGTTTGGCGCGGTGCAACTGCGTTCGTTCGGTATGTATTCTTACCGTATCAGCGATCCGGCAAAATTCTTCAAAGAAGTCAGCGGCGTGGCGGCGCAATACAGCGGAGTAGAGTTGGAAAACCAGTTGCGCAATATTGCAGTCACCCAATTGGCGGCCGCGTTTGGCAGCTCCGGTATCCCATTCTTGGATATGGCGGCGAACCAAGTTTTGCTGTCGCAAAAAAATCGGCGAATTGCTTGGCGCGGAATTTGCCAAGCTGGGTTTGGCGCTGGAAAACTTCACTGTTGAAAGCATTACCTTGCCCGCGTCTATTCAGGCTGCGTTGGATAAGAAAATTTCGATGGGCGTTATCGGCGATTTGGGACGCTACACCCAATATCAAACTGCCGAATCCATCCCGCTTGCGGCACAAAATGAAGGCGGACTTGCCGGAATCGGTGCAGGTTTGGGCGTAGGTGCCGGTATTGGTCAGGCGGTGGCGGGTGCCATGGCGGGCATGATGCAGCCGAATGCGCAACAGGCTCAGCAAAATGTTCAGCCGGCTGCCGAAGATCCGCAGGCGAAATTGGTGAAACTCAAGTCTTTGCTGGATGGCGGTTTGATTTCGCAAGAAGATTTTGATAAAGCCAAGGCTGAAGTGTTGAAACAGTTGATTGGTTAATCAATTGAAGGCCGTCTGAAAAATATCATTCAAAGAAGCGTTGAACTGCTTCTGTGAAAAGGTTTCAGACGGCCTTTCGAATCATTTGAGTGAGTCTGTTCGGCGATTTGGTGTGTTTCTAATCTGAAATCATTGATAAAGCCAGTTGATATAAACGTTAAGGCCGTCTGAAACACTTCAACCCATTCTGAAAAAGCAAATCCATGTCTCAAACTCCTTTCTTCAAAACCGACTGCCCAAGCTGCGGCGCACCTGTCGAAGCGCATTCTGCTTCTGCCGTGACGCTGGTGTGCGGTTATTGCAACAGCATGCTGGTGCGGCAAGATAACGGCGTTGTCGACTCCGGCCGTGATTCCGCATTGTTGGAAGATTTTAGTCCGTTGCAAATCGGAACCAGCGGCACATTTGTCGCGCAACGCTTTACCTTGGTCGGACGGCTTCAGGTGCAATACGATGATGGTGCGTGGAATGAATGGTATGCGCTGTTTGACGACGGCAGGGCAGGTTGGCTTTCTGAGGCAGGCGATTTGTATGTGATGACCATGCCGGTCGAAATCGATAATCCGCCGAAATTTGAAGACACGCGAGCCGGATTTAGCGAGCTGATTTTTCAAGATAAGCACTATATTGCCTCCGATGTCCGCAAAATCAGCTTGAAACGTGCCGCCGCGCAGGGTGAATTGCCGTTTGTTTTGAAAGAGGATACAGAAAATCGGGTTTCCGACTGGCGTTGCGAAAACCTTTTCATCACGCTCGATTACAACAATAAAACTCCCGAAGCCTTCTTCGGGCGGATGGTAAACCTAGATGGTTTGAAGCTGGAAAACACGCGCCACGAAGATGAAATTAAAGAAAGCGCAGGCCGTCTGAAAGGTAGTATTACTTCAGAAAACTGTCCCTAACTGCGGCTCATCCATTCATTGGGTAAACGGGCTGACTTCCCATCTGAACTGTCAAAGTTGCGGCAGCGAATTGGCAGTCGGCAAAGATAAAGCGGAGCTTATTACCGCCAACAATCTGCGTTTGTCCCAAAATACGATGTTTACTTTGCCTGTCGGCTCGACAGGCCGTCTGAAAAATAAAGAGTTTCATGTTATCGGCGCAATCAGATATTTAGAAACAGATGCGCAGGAAACATTTGATAACTTGTTCAAAGGTGCCAAACATACATTGGCACCAGAAGGGCAGTGGACAGAGTATTTGCTTTACAACCCAACTCAGGGTTTCTTATGGCTGGTTGAAGCTGATGAAGGTTGGAATATTTCTGAAACCTTGAACGATTGGCCGCGCCTCGACCGCAACCGCCAACCGCAAGGCTATAGCAAACTTTATGACTATGGCGGACGGGTCAGGATTGCCAGCGGAGCGTTTTATTGGCGTGTCCGAAGCGGTGATTTGAATTATTACAGCGATTACCGAGACGGACAAAGCCGTAAGCTTGGCGCAGAACTAAACAGTCACGAAATGGCATGGAGTAGAAGTACACCCATTACTTATCGGGAAATTGCAGATGCATTTGAATTGACCAATAAAATATCATCTTACACTGTGAAAATGAGTGCAGATGATATCGATGAAATTACGATTTCTGATGATTGCTATTTTGGTTATCGTCAATATTCCGTCATTGTTTATGAATGGCTTCGATGCACTGTTCGATATATTTCTTATCGGTTGGGGTGTCTATGCTCTTTTTATAGTCGGACGGAAGAGAGATGAAAATGGCGAACAGAGTATCTCTCGAGTGGGATATGTTATTTGTGCAATGGCTTTGATTGTTTTTGTTACGATGATGAATTATGCAGATTTGTCCGATTTGGATGATGACAGTAGCCGAGTTCATTCAGGAGGAAGCTACGGCGGTTATTCAAGCGGTTATTCCGGAGGCCATAAATGACCCATGTGCCCGGTAATCATGGCCTATTGGATTTATATGGCTGCGATGAAGCCATCTTAAAAGATGAAGGCCGTCTGAAAACCGCTTTGATGGCTGCCGCACAGGCTGCAGAAGCCACTATATTGACCGAACATTTCCATACCTTCGGCGGCGCAGGCGGCGTAACCGGCGTTTTGCTGCTTGCCGAGTCCCATATCAGTATCCATACTTGGCCGGAACACCGTTTTGCTGCTATAGACGCATTTATTTGCGGCGGTATGAAATTGGAAAAAGTGAAGGAAATCTTGTGCAGGGAATTGGCGGCGGAACGGGTGGATTGGACGGTTGTAAATAGAGGCAGTGATTTGACTTTATTTTAGTTTTATCAATATTGGCAAGAGGGGCAAAAGTTCAACGCCAAGCATACGCCATTTGATATTTCAGGAGATGTTAATTTATTGCTGGTTAAGTGTTATCGGTTCTATAACATGAAGGCATTTGGAAATAATGGGTATCTTACAGAGAAAAAGGGTGTATGACTTGCTTTCCTAAAAAAATACTGAAAAGCAATAATTTATTATGCTAACCCGCCGTCAATTTCTCAGCTATACCGCCGCGCTTGGCGCTGCTTCTGCTTTTTCTTGGCAGACTTACAAATACCTCAACCGCAAACCGCCGGTTTCTATTAACCGTGTCGGCTTACCGTTGGGGCATTTGTTGCGTGACGGGGAATTGCTCAGTCTGCCGACCCGTCGTTATGAATGCAATACGTTGATACTTGGCGGTGGTGCGGCGGGGTTGGGGGCGTTGTGGTATTTGGCGAAGCATAATCACCGCGATGTATTGTTGGCAGAAGGGTTTGAGCGCAATGGCAACAATGCCGCCTATACGTCTTCAGACGGCCTGAAAGCGCCGAGCGGTGCGCATTATTTGGCTTTGCCGTCGAAAGAAAGCGTGTATGTGCGCGAGATGCTGGCGGATTTCGGTATTTTGCAGTCGGACGGCAGCTTTAGGGAAACCGATTTGGTCTATGCGCCCGAATCGCGCCTTTTGTATCAGGATAAATGGGTGGAACATTTATTGCCGAAAGAAGATGCGGATTCCAAACGGTTTTTTGATTTGATAGGCCGTCTGAAACAGGCTTACGGCGATGACGGTAAGAAAATTTTTGCCATTCCGATTGCGCTGTCATCGGCAGATGAGACATGGCGCAAATTCGATGATCTGACGTTCAAACAATGGCTTGAGCAAGAAGGTTATCACTCGCCCGAGCTTTTATGGTATCTCGATTATTGTTGCCGCGACGATTACGGACAAGGCATCGGGCAAGTGTCTGCCTTTGCCGGGACTGCATTATTTTGCCGCCCGCAACAATGCAGAAACCGTCCTCACTTGGCCCGAAGGTTTGGCACATCTTTCTGAAAACCTGCGCCGTCATGCCGGTTTGCAGGAAGGCTGGCAATGGCCGTCTGAAAACCGTATCCGTTTGGAGAAACCTGCTTCGGTTAATGCTTCCGCCGTCAAAATCAAACCGCTTTCAGACGGCCGGATTGAAGTGTGGCTGCGTGATAATGCAAAAGGGGAAACCGTTGCCGTCACCGCGCAACACGTTATCTCCGCCATGCCGCTGATGGTTGCCGCCCGCATTATTGAATCTCCCGAACAATTTGGTCTGGACATTCCCGAATACGCGCCATGGCTGGTTTCTAATTTTGAACTGCACAGTTTCCCGAAAGAAAAAAACAACAGCGAACTTGCGTGGGACAACGTGGTTTACGGCAGCCAAGGGCTGGGCTATGTTGTTGCGACCAACCAGCTTTATCCGGGTTGCCCGTCCCTGAACGCACGATTTTTACCGCCTACGCCGCGCTCAACCACGATACGCCACAAGCCGTCCGCCGCCAGCTGCTTGAAGCAAGCGACGAAGAGCTGCTCCAGCTTGCCGCCCAAGATCTGCTTACCGCTTACGGCGAAGGCTTTTGGCGGCACGTTTCCCATGTTGACATTACCGTTCGAGGGCATGGCATGAGCGTGCCGAAACCCGGCTATTTAAGCGATGAGGCTTTATTAAAAATCAGAAATCGAAATGCTGGATTATTGTTTGCACACAGTGACTTTAAGCAGCTATTCGGTATTTGAAGAGGCTTTGTATTGGGGTGTGGAAGCAGCACGGAAAGTGTTGGGAAAAGGATAATTTAGAATGAGGCGGATATTCGGCTAAATTTCTGTTTACATTCAAATTTCAATTTTAAAAGGAAACTATATGAAATATTTGAGTTTTTCTCTGATTTTTGCCTTAGGGTTAGGGAGCACGGCATTTGCCTCTGCTGAAAAAATACTGCCTCTGAACGAAACAGGCTGCATTGACCAACCCTTACAGGTTAAACGTGGCCAAGTATATGGTTTTAATAGCTCGGCAGATACCGGTTTAGTGCTTTCATTCGCGCCTGTCAGTCCCGGTGTCGTTGTGAAAGACCCGAAAGGCAAACGGATTGCTTTGGAAGTAGGGGCTGATGGAGATGCACCTGAAAACCGCTTCAGCTTTGCCGAAATCAATCAGAAAGGACGTTACACCATCCGCTTCCCGACGCGCGGGTAAGATTGAATCTTTGTGTGTTAATGCCGCTAGTTAGGATAAATATTAAGCCGAATAATGCTTAATTCGGTATGCTTGCAGTAAAAAAAGGCCGTCTGAATATGATTTCAGACGGCCTTTTTTAACCTTATAACCTTGATTAGGCTTTTGGTTTTAAAGCGGCAGCTTCGCGAGCCAGACGGGTGATGGTGTCCCAGTCTTTGTTTTTGATGGCTTCTTTCGGAGTCAGCCATGAGCCGCCGACGCACAAGACATTAGGCAGCGCCAAGTATTCGGGTGCTGATGCCAGGCTGATGCCGCCGGTCGGGCAGAAGCGAACATCAGCATAAGGGCCGTAAAGTGCTTTGAGCATGGCTTTGCCGCCAACGACTTCGGCAGGGAAGAGTTTGAGGGTGTCGATGCCGTGTTCCAAAGCCAGTTGGACTTCACCCGGAGTGGCAACGCCGGGAATCAGGGGAATGCCGCTGTTGTGGCTGGCTTTGGCGAGGGATTCGTGCAAACCCGGGCTGATGGCGAAAACCGCGCCTGCATCTTCGACGGCTTTGAGCTGTTCGGGATTGGTTACTGTACCTGCGCCGACGATGGCGTTGGGCACCTCTTTGGCAATCAGGCGGATAGCATCGAGGCCGACAGGGGTGCGCAGGGTGATTTCGAGGGTGGGAATGCCGCCTTCGACAAGGGCATGGGATAAATCGACGGCAGTGCTCAAGTCGTCAATCGCCATTACCGGTACAACTGCGCCGGCAGTCAGAATTTCACGAGGGGTCAGTTTAGACATTTTAGGTCTCCGTTGGGGACTGTATCGTAATAGGGTCGATAACATGGTTTCAGACGGCCTGTTTGTTTTAAGAGGCCGTCTGAAAAGGGTTTAGGCAAATTCGCCGCCGAAGCTCATGGCACCGGTTTCTGCGCTGCTGGTCATGCTGCGGAAGTTGGCGAAGAGTTCGCGGCCGCAACCTTGTTGGTTGGCGCTCAAATCGATACGTTCGACTTCGCGGGCGTTCCATTCGGCTTCGTTAATCAGGACGTTGAGTTCGCCGGTAACGGAGTCGAAGCGGATCAGGTCGCCGGTACGGATTTTGGCGATATTGCCGCCCATCAGGGCTTCAGGCGTCATGTGGATGGACGCGGGCACTTTGCCGGACGCGCCGGACATACGGCCGTCGGTCAGCAGCGCCACTTTGAAGCCGCGGTCTTGCAGGATGCCCAAAGGCGGGGTCAGTTTGTGCAATTCGGGCATACCGTTGGCGCGCGGGCCTTGGTAGCGGACGACGCAGACAAAATCGCGTTCCAACTCGCCGCGTTCAAACGCAGCCAACACTTCGCGTTGGTCGTTGAATACGATGGCGGGCGCTTCGATGATGCGGCAGCCTTCGCGCACGGCAGATACTTTAATCACGCCGCGACCGATGTTGCCTTTCATCAGGCGCAGACCGCCGTCTGGGGAGAACGGGTTGTCGGCTTTGCGCAGGATGTCTTCATTGCCGCTGGTTTCGGGGGCTTCGCGCCATTCGAGTTTGCCGTCGATGAGGAAAGGCTCTTTGGTGTAGTGGCGCATACCGTGTCCGACGACGGTATCGACATCGTCGTGCAACAGGCCTGCGTCCAGCAATTCGCGGATGACGAAAGGCAGGCCGCCGGCCGCGGTAAAGTGGTTCACGTCGGCTTTGCCGTTTGGATACACACGGATCAGCAATGGGATGATGGAAGAAATTTCGTCGAAGTCGTCCCAGTTCAAAATCACGCCTGCGGCACGCGCCATGGCAACGAGGTGCATGGTGTGGTTGGTCGAACCGCCGGTCGCCATCAGACCGATCAGGGCGTTGATGAAGGATTTTTCGGTCAACATTTCGCCCAATGGTTTGATGGTGCCGTTTTTGATGCCGCGCGCGAGGTGTCCGGCGGCGTAGCGGGTCAGGGCTTCGCGCAGGTCGGTGTATGGGTGGACAAAGGCGGCGGCAGGCAGGTGTACGCCCATCATTTCCATCATCATTTGGTTGGAGTTGGCGGTACCGTAGAAGGTACAAGTACCCGGGCTGTGGTAAGAGCCCATTTCGCTTTCAAGCAAGGCATCGCGGCCGACTTTGCCTTCGGCGAAAAGCTGGCGGGTACGGGCTTTTTCTTTATTGCCGATACCGCTGGACATCGGGCCTGCCGGAACGAAGATGCCCGGAATATGGCCGAAAGACAAAGCGCCGATCATCAAGCCCGGAACGATTTTGTCGCATACGCCCATAAACAGGCTGCCGTCAAACATTTGATGCGACAGACCGATGGCGGTACTCATGGCAATCACGTCGCGGGAGAACAGCGACAATTCCATACCGGCATAGCCTTGCGTGATGCCGTCGCACATCGCGGGCGTACCGCCGGCGACTTGGGCGGTCGCGCCGTTTTTCTGTGCTTCGTCTTTAATTTGGTCAGGGAAGTCTTTAAACGGCTGGTGTGCGGAAACCATGTCATTGTAGGCAGTGATGATGCCTAGGTTGGGGACGGTATCCTGAAGCATTTCGATTTTGATGCTTTTGGGCATGGAGGCGTAGCCGTGCGCCAAATTGCTGCAGCCGAGTTGGTTGCGCTCTAAGCGTCCCATCTGTTTGGCGCTGCGGATTTTCGCCAGATATTTTTCACGCGTCGGGCGGCTGCGCTCGATGATGCGCTCGGTAATCTCGGCGAGTTTAGGGTGAATAGGAGTGGGGTTCATGTGCTGTCTCCTGGCAAAACGATGTGATAGGGATTTTGTTTGCGCGTTTCTGATTTTTGTATTGGGTGTTTTTTCAGACGACCTGGAGCTGTGGGAATAAATAATGAGTGCCGTCTGAAATGTTGAAGATTTCTCTTCGAAGCGTCTGCGTATTATAGTACAAATTCTGTAATTTTGTTACAAAATAATTCGCTAAGTGGAAGAAATTTGATTTAAATCGAGGTATGGTCAATTCGTAAAATGGCAGGCTGCAAAAGTCATCAAACTTTTATGTTAAATCAAACAATTTGTAAAAATGAGAATAGACAAAATGTGTAGCCATGTGTAGTATTACTACTCATTAGCCCGCTTGTTTGAAATTTTGGTGCAGGCGATTGGTTTTTTACTGCTTATTGCTTAAAGGCTTTTGATTTCTAATCGATTTTTATGGATGACGACAGTCCAAAAGTTTTGAAGCAAGCTTCCTCAACGAGAGATGAAACGATGAGTACACAGACAAATTTTGATTTGGTGTTGTTTGGCGCGACCGGCGATTTGGCAATGCGTAAACTTTTGCCTTGCCTGTATCAGGCGCATGTAGCCGGTTTGCTTCATCCCGAAGGTCGTATTTTGGGCGTAAGCCGCAGCGAATTGGATACCGCCGGCTTTTTGGCCAAAGTGGAAACGAATTCTAAAATCCATGTCAAACAAAACTTCTCAGATGAAGCGTGGGCGTCGTTTATCCAACGTATCGAGTATTTAAAAGTCGATGTGACAGAGAAAGGCGATTTCATTGCCTTGGGCGACTTGGTAAAAGCACGCAAGAATACTGAAAATGTCGTGATCTACCTCTCAACTGCGCCGAAATTCTTTGCGCAAGCCTGTGAAAACCTTGCCGAAATCGGTTTGAATGCCGATAACGTGCGCGTGGTTTTGGAAAAACCGTTGGGTACGGATTTGGCCTCCTCTCAGCAAATCAATACAGATGTGGCCCGTTATTTCAAAGAAGAGCAGATCTACCGTATCGACCATTATTTGGGTAAAGAAAGCCTGCAAAACCTGCTGGCCTTGCGTTTTGCCAATGTGATGTTCGAGCCTTTGTGGAACAACAAATATATTGAAAGCGTACAGCTGACCATCGCCGAGCAGTTGGGCGTGGAAGAACGCGGCGAGTTTTACGACATTACCGGCGCGTTGCGCGATATGGTGCAAAACCACTTGATGCAAATGCTTTGTATGACTGCGATGGAAGCGCCGGCGAGCTTGGATGCCGATGCCGTGCGCGACGAGAAAAGTGAAAGTCATCAAATCGCTGAAACCGCTGACCATCGAATCCGTCAACGAAAATGTTATTCGCGGCCAATATGTTGCAGCAAACGGCATGAACGGCTATCTGGAAGAAGTCGATGTACCGAAAGACAGTTTCACTGAAACCTATGTCGCCATCAAAGCCGAAATTGAAAACGAGCGTTGGAAAGGCGTACCTTTCTACCTGCGTACCGGCAAACGCATGGCAGGCAAAGTGGCGGAAATCGTGTTGAATTTCCGTCCGCTGCAAAACCATATTTTTGACAACAGCCAACCTGCGCCGAATCGTTTGGTTATTGAACTACAACCGACTGAATCCGTCCGCCTTTACACTCAAGTGAAAACTCCGGGTGCAGGCAATAAAGTCGAAGTGACACCGATTGGCGTGGACTTGGGCACAGCCGTAGAGGGCCGCCGCGCCGAGGCTTATGAGCGCCTGCTGCTGGATGTGATTAACGGCAAACTCGCTTTGTTCAACCGTCGTGACGAACTCGAAGCCGCTTGGGAATATGTGATGCCGATTTTGGAAAACTGGGCGAACAATACAACGCCTCCACATGCTTACGAAGCCCATTCTTGGGGTCCTGAAGCTGCGCGCGCGCTGTTGGCCCGTGACGGCAACAAGTGGCACGAAGAGCAATAATATTTCTTTCAGACGGCCTTGTTTTCCAACAAAAGGCCGTCTGAAACCATGAAAGGACGAAACATGTTTGTTTGGCACGAACAAGAAAACGCTGCAACTGCCGCGCAAGCTCTCGCCGATGCCGTTGCCGCCGCATTGCAAAGCCGCGTTGAATGAGAAAGGCCATGCGGTTTTGGCTGTTTCCGGCGGTCGTTCGCCGATTGCGTTTTTCGAGGCTTTGTCGCAAAAAGATTTAAATTGGCAAAATGTCGGCATTACTTTGGTGGATGAGCGTATCGTTCCGACCACGCATGCCGACAGCAATACAGGTTTGGTACGCGAATATCTGCTCAAAAATAACGCGGCCGTTGCCACATGGATTCCTGTTGTTGAAGACGGAAAGTCTGAAACTGAATTACAACCTGAAGTTGTCGTTGCTTACGCATTGAAACATTATAAGCAACCTGACGTGCTGGTGTTGGGCATGGGCGGAGACGGGCATACGGCGTCGTTGTTCCCTCAAGCGCCTCAATTACAGGCCGCAATCAATGAAGCCAATGACCCGACATTGATTCATACTACGCCGGTTACCGCGCCGCATGAGCGTGTGAGCATGACTCTGGGTGCGATTGCCAAAACGCCGAATGTATTTGTCTATTCAAGGCGCAGAGAAAAAAGCGGTATTCGACAAGGCTGCTGCAAGGGCCGATACCGAATATCCGACCAGTCTGATTCTTAATCACCAAGGAATTAACTGCCATGTCTACTATGCACATTGAGGCTTATCCTCGTTTGGTCGCCGATATCGGCGGTACGAATGCCCGTTTTGCACTTGAAACTGCACCACAGGTTATTGAAAAAGCTGAAGTCTTGCCTTGCAAGGATTACGACACCATCGTCGATGCCGCCAAAACTTATTTGGAACGCGCAGGCAGTCCGAAAGTCTTGCACGCCGCCTTTGCGATTGCCAATCCGATTTTGGGCGACTGGGTGCAGATGACCAACCACCACTGGGCATTCTCCATCGAAACCACCCGCCAGGCTTTGGGTTTTGAAACGTTGATTCTGTTGAACGACTTTACCGCCCAGGCTTTGGCGGTAACAAAAACCGATAAGAAAGACTTGATACAAATCGGCGGTCAAAAACCAATCGAGTTTGCGCCTAAAGCCGTTATCGGCCCGGGTACCGGTTTGGGTGTCAGCGGTTTGGTGCACAGCGCTGCCGGCTGGGTAGCGTTGGCAGGCGAGGGCGGCCATACCAGCTTCCCGCCGTTTGACGATATGGAAGTATTGATTTGGCAATACGCTAAAAACAAATACGGCCATGTTTCTGCCGAGCGTTTCTTGAGCGGCGCAGGTTTGAGCCTGATTTACGAAGCATTGGCCAAACGCGACAACATCAAACAATGCCGTCTGAAACCTTCTGAAATCACCGATAAGGCATTGAGCGGAACATCGCCGATTTGCCGTCAGACTTTGGATATTTTCTGCGCCATGCTGGGTACGGTTGCTTCCAATTTGGCTTTGTCATTGGGTTGCGCGCGGCGGCGTGTATTTGTGCGGCGGGATTATCCCGCGCGTGTTGGATTACTTTAAAACGTCTCCATTCCGCAGCCGCTTTGAAAACAAAGGCCGCTTTGAAGCTTATCTTGCCGCCATTCCCGTGTATGTCGTATTGAGCGAATTTCCGGGCATCGTCGGCGCGGCGGCGGCATTAGACAATCATTTAAATAACGTTTAAACACACAAACGGCGGTGCAGGGCAGGGTACGAAAATGTACCTTTGTCCTGAACGTCAAAGAATCAAAGGGTAGAGTATATGTTAAGCAAAATCAGCGAATCATTGTCCAATCTCTCCGGCGCAGAACGCAAAGTTGCCGAATCTGCGCTGGCCGAGCCGAAATGGTTCGTTCATGCCGCTGTGGCGGAAATCGCCGAGCGTGCATCCGTCAGTCAGCCGACAGTGATCCGTTTCTGCCGCAGTTTGGGTTACAAAGGCTTGCCTGAGTTCAAACTCGCTTTGTCTGCCAGCATCGGTCATGAAGGCATGCCTTACGTTCATGAAGAATTGAACGCCGATGACAACATGGGCAGCGTGGTCGAAAAAGTATTGGGCAATGCCGCAGCCTCCCTCTTGGGCGAGCGCCGCTTCCTGAAAGAATCCGAGCTGGAAAACGCGATTGCCATTCTGATGCACGCGCGACGCGTTGAGTTTTATGGTGTCGGCAACTCCGGCATCGTTGCCCAAGATGCGCAACACAAATTCTTCCGTTTCGGTATGTCTACCGTTGCCTATGTCGATACGCATACCCAGTTGATGGCGGCTTCCGTATTGACCGAGCAGGATGTGTTGGTGGCGATTTCCAATACCGGCTCATCTATCGAATTGTTGGATGCGGCCAGTATCGCCAAAGAAAACGGCGCAGCCGTTATCGCGCTGACCCGCAATGATTCGCCGTTGGCCCAAATGGCCGACTGCGTATTGAGCATTGCCACTCAGGAAAATGCCGAGCTTTATACGCCTATGGTGTCCCGTCTTCTGCAGTTGGCCGTTATCGACATTCTTGCCATCGGCTTGGCCTTGCGCTTTGGGCGATACTGCCAGCACGCAACTGCAAAAAAGTAAAAAAAGCATACATAACAAACACATCGAATACGATAAAGATTGATTCTTCACTGATATCTTCAGACGGCCCTCAACCCACATCAAGGCTCGTCTGAAACCTCAAAAAACCGAAACCACCCCGTTCCCGTTTCAGACGACCTCACGGCCGTTTTCTCAACAAAACTGTCCACTATCCAGGAGAGCATCCGATGAAACACCTTCACGATTTACCAGCTTGGTCAAAATTATGGATACATTTTGACGAAACCAAAGAACAACACATGCGCGAAATGTTCGAGCAAGATCCCGAACGTGCCGAGCGCTACTGGCTGCAGGTTGGCGGCCTGACTTTGGATTACTCTAAAAACCGTATCAACGACGAAACCATGTCGCTTTTGTTCGAGTTGGCTCGTGAAGCAGGCGTGCCGGAACGGATGCAGCAAATGTTCCACGGCGAAAAAATCAATACGACGGAAAACCGCGCCGTACTCCACATTGCCCTGCGCAACCGCACCAACGCCCCTATCGTCGTGGATGGCGAAGATGTCATGCCTAAGGTCAACCATGTCCTGCAACGCATGGGCGAGTTCGCGCATGAAGTCCGCAGCGGCAGCTGGTTGGGCTATACCAATCAAGTCATTACCGACGTCGTCAACATCGGTATCGGCGGCTCTGACCTCGGCCCTCTGATGATGTGTACTGCGCTCAAGCCTTTCGGCCATCCGCGTTTGAACATGCACTTCGTCTCCAATGTGGACGGCTCCCAACTGCGCGACGTATTGTCCAAAGTCCACCCCGAGACCACCCTCTTCATCATCGCCTCCAAAACCTTTACCACCCAAGAAACCCTGACCAACGCCCTGACCGCGCGTAAATGGTTCTTGGATCATGCAGGCGATGAAAGTGCCGTGGCCAAACACTTCGTTGCCGTATCGACCAACCAAAAAGCCGTTGCCGAATTCGGTATCGATACCGCCAATATGTTTGAATTTTGGGACTGGGTCGGCGGACGATACAGCCTCTGGTCAGCCATCGGCCTGCCGATTATGCTGTATCTCGGCGAAGAAAACTTCATCGAAATGCTCAACGGCGCGCACCTGATGGACCAACACTTCATCAATACGCCGCTGGAGCGCAACATGCCCGTCATCCTCGCCCTTATCGGCATCTGGTACATCAACTACTACGGCGGCGGCAGCCACGTCATCGCGCCCTTACGACCAACATCTCCACCGCCTGCCCTAAATTCATCCAGCAGCTCGATATGGAGAGCAACGGCAAACAAGTTACCCTTGACGGTAAACCGGTCGGTTACGAAACTTCCCCGATTATTTGGGGCGAAACCGGTATCAACGGCCAGCACGCATTCTTCCAACTGCTGCACCAAGGTACGCACATCACGCCGATTGACCTGATTGCCTCCCTTGAAAAACGCAGCAACCTGCGCGGCCACCACGAAATCCTGTTGGCGAACGTTTTTGCCCAAGCCGAAGCCTTTATGCGCGGCAAAACGCCTGACGAAGTACGCGCCGAGCTTCAAGCCCAAGGCATGGACGAAGCGCGTATCGAAGAGCTGGTTCCGCACAAAACCTTCTCCGGCAACCGTCCGACCAACCTCATCCTCATGGACAAAATCAACCCGCGCAATATGGGCAGCCTGATTGCCATGTACGAACACAAAACTTTCGTTCAAGGCATTATTTGGGGCATCAACAGCTTTGACCAATGGGGCGTAGAACTCGGCAAACAACTGGCCAAAAACCATTCTTGCCGAATTGACCGGCGAGACCGAAGTGCAAAAACACGACAGCTCCACTACACGCCTGATTAATCTTTATTTGAATGCCAACAAATAAAGCATTTATTTAAAGCAAAGGCCGTCTGAAAGTTTCAGACGGCCTTTTGTGTTTATTCCGGATCATCCGTAAACGCATTTTCCCGAAATATCGGTACAAACGTGAAAAGATACAGTACGAACACGGCGATGGTCAGAAGCGCGGGGACGGTGATGAAAAATATCGGGTTCACGTTCATCAAGAAAGCGCGCGAGACGGCAGCCATAAAGAGCAGGGGGACGGCAATGCGGCAGAGTTTCGGGTAGTCGAGTTTGGTAAAGCCGCTGTGCCACAGTCCGGCAGTCAGCCACACCATCATCACGCCGCCCATCATGCCGCCGAGGGTAATCAGGTGCAGGGGCGCGGAGGCGGGCAGATTTTGCAGTTTCGCCGCGCCTGTCCACAGATAGCCTGTGGCGGCAAAGAGGTGGAGCAGGTAATAAGTGCGGACGTAGTGTTTGCGCAGGAGTTCGTGATGGTGAAGCTCACGCAGCTTGGCGAGCAGGATGAAAGCCGACGGCAAGCGCGGTAAAACCGGCGGTTTGCGCGGGCAGCCAAAGTTCGGCGGCGGCGTGCAGCAGCAGGAAAGTAATGGCGATGTTTTTATAAACGATATTTGGAATAAAAACAGGGTCTTTCAGACGGCATTCTTTAAGGGCTTCCGCGCCCAAAAGAATGCTGACGCGGACGGATACAAACATGACCGCAGCCATGTTCAGATGTACTTGCGCGCGCAGTAAGTTCAAATCGCCAGTCGCGGCATAGGCCGTCTGAAAAGCAGTAAATGCGGCGAGCAGCATTAGCAGGGCAAAGTTGTCAGTGTTTCGGTCGAGCCAAATCAGCCAAGCGCAGAACAGCAACAATACCAGCCAATAGGCGGCGACGAAAAACGAGGCAGTTTGCGGCGAAAAGGGCAGTATGGCGGATGCGGCGAGCAGTAATGCCGCCATCAAAGTAGCAACAGGTTTCAGACGGCCTTTATAGCCCGTCCATTCGAGCATGGCGGCAGTCAGGAAACCGCCGTATGCCGCAGGCAGCATGAGTTCTAAGAAGATTTGGCGGTGCAACATGACGGCACCGGGGCTGATGAAAAACACCAACGCGCCGAGTATGGCAAGCACCGCCGCACCGACGAAAAACGGCCGCATGGGGTGGGTGAAAAACTTATTCATGGTTTGGCTTGATTCTGCATGAAGATGCTTTCGGATATAGATTTATTGGGAGGACAGGGTTGTATCTTGTATTGAAGAAGCAAACCTTCGGCTTGCTTGCCCTCTCCCTAGCCCTCTCCCACGGGGAGAGGGAATTGGGCTGTCGAGCCTGAACATTTTCAGGTTTACCTGCCATCTAATTCCCAATCCTGCACTCTTTGATTTTCAGCAACTTGATTCCCTCTCCCCGTGGGAGAGGGTTAGAAGAGGGCAACGAACCGCAAGGTTTGTCAGATACTCAAATGCCCGTATCATTCATATTATTGATATTATTGTTTGAATTGTATTATTTTCAATAATAATAAATAATCCCTAAACCAATATAAATAACAGCCATTATCCAACGACTAAACTTCTCTACAATTTCACCAACACCTGAAATATTAGCCAATCTTTGTGCTGTATATACTAAAAACAAAAATCAATATTAAAAAAATACAAGAAGAGTAACTAATAAGTCGACAAGATCTAAAGTCACAAAGTAAAGGAACAAAAAGTCCAATATTATCTGCACCACAACTAGCAACTGTAACCAAAGCAACAATACCGACTAATTTTGACAACCCTTTTTCATCCAATTCTTTTTTAGCTCTTTTTTCGCCCTCACAATCGTCGTAAATAGCAACTTTAATACCTAAGTAAATCGGTATTAAACCTAATAAACCCAACACCCATTTTTCCGGAACATAATGCAAAACAAAAAGCTAGAAATAAACTAACTAATATTAAAATTACAGAACCTAAATATTGTCCGATATAAATATCTCGATATTCTTTTTCTAGTATTTGCTCTAGCAAAAAAAATATTAATAGTATTACCAACAAATCTACTGCTGTAGCAATATATAAAACAGCAGCAGTAATCACAGTCGAAAACATAAAGCACCTCATAATGAATCCCCTGCCCCCTTGGCACCACGGCTTTTTCAAAAAAACCGAATCGCGTTCGGATAACAGATTCGTATCTTTCGCTAAAGAGGCAAGCCTGCGGCTTGCTTACCCTCTCCTAGCCCTCTCCCACGGGGAGAGGGAATCGAGCTGCCAAACCCTAACATTTTCAGGTTTACCTGACATCTGATTCCCAATCCTGCACGCTCTGATTTTCAGCAACCTGATCCCTGATAATAAACGAAAAACAACTAAAATCCAAATCCTGCACTCTCTGATTTTCAGCAACCTAATCCCCTCTCCCCGTGGGAGAGGGTTAGGGAGAGGGCAACGAACCGCAAGGTTCGTCAGATACTCAAATCCCCTCATCACTCATAATAATGAATCCCCTGAAACTCCCTTGCCACCACAGCTTCTTCAAAAGCCGAATCGCGTTCGGACAACGGCGTGAGCAGGGCAATCACGTTTTGCACGTTCATGCCCTTAGTGGAAAGCAGCATGATTTCATGGCTCAGGCGCGCAGCTTCGAAGCGGTCGTGCGTTACCAGCATACACGCCATGCCCTGCCGCTCGATTTTTTCCACCAGCATGGCGACCAAAATATCGCGCAAATCGCGGTCCAAACCAACAAACGGCTCGTCCAGCAAGGCAAGGTCGCAGCCGCACAGCAGCAGGCGCAAAAACGCTACCCGTTTCGCCATGCCGCCGGACAACTCGGTCGGATATTTGTTCAAATCGCCCGCAGTCAGCCCGACTTTCGCCGCCAGCGCGATGATTTCGCCTTCATCGGGTTTGTCCATAAAAATCGCGATATTCTGCATCGCGGTCAGGTTTTCAGGCAGGCGGTTTTCCTGAAACAGAAAACCCGTTTTGCGGAAAGTATTGCGTATCGTGCCCGATTTTCGGCGTTTCCAAGCCCGCAATCAACCGCAAAACCGTCGTCTTGCCGCAGCCGCTCGGCCCGAACAAGGCTTTCACTTCGCCATGTTGCAGGTTCAAACTGAAATCGCGCACGATGGGGTCGCGGAGAATTTCAAAACGCACGTTTTCAAGACAGAGCATCATCTCCTCCACGGCATAAACAAAATTTCCAAAGGCTTGGTAATCAGGTATTCAAACAGCGACACAAACACGATAACCAACACCACATAAGCCATCACCGTCGAAGTCTCCAGCATCGCCCTCGCGTCCGCAATCCGCGCGCCCACGCCTTCGCTCGCGCCCAAGAGTTCCGCCATAATCACCACCTTCACCCCCATCGCCACCGCCACGCCGATGCTGGAAATCACATAGCCCGTCAGATGCGGGATATACAGATAACGGATTTTTTTCAGACGGCCTAATTTATAAGCGTCAAACAACTCCTCATGCTGCTTGTTCACGCTCGCCATCCCGACCGCCGCACTCGCAAACGTCAGCGGCGCAACCAACACAATGATGGTAAACAACACGCTCGGATTGCCGAAACCGAACCAAAACAACGCCATCACCACCCAAATAATCGGCGGCATCGCCAACAAAACCGTAATCACAGGCTTAAGCAACGCCATCGCCGTCTTAAAACTGCCCGCCACCAGCCCCGCCGCCAATCCTGCTGCCAGCGCAACCGAAATCCCCACCACCGACCGCCACAGCGAAATCCCGATTTCGTTTTCCTGAAAATGTTTCAATAAATCAAACGACTTTTGAAACACCTCGACCGGCGCGGGCAGCATAAACTCGCCGAACACGGCGCTGCCCCACGCCCACAACGCCACCACCACCATCGCCACGCCCAGACCGGCAAAGCCGCTCAAAGGTAGTCGATGATGTAAAACACCGCAGGCTGCGGTTTGCGGATTTTGTCGGTTTTAATCATGGCTTGTGTGTTGGTTTGTGGTTATGTTTTGGCAAGGATAGGTCGTCTGAAAATGACAAGACAGATTTCATGGCTACTCCACTATTTTCAGACGGCCTCTATCCTCTTTTAAGCCAAGAAGAACCCATTATCCGGCAGCTTGCCGCCCAAAAGTTTCGGGTTGAACTGCATCAGAATTTCGTAAAACTTCAAAAATCTCGTTCTTCACTTCGCTGCCTTTGGTTACCGTCAGTCGCGCGCCGTCCAAGCCCATGACTAGGGCGGGTTCGGGGGCGGGAGGTAGTTTTTGCCGATTTTCGCCGCGCTTTGGCGGTTGGCGAGTATCCAGTTGAGCGCGTTTTTCAAATCCTGATGGAAGATGTCGAACTGTGCCTTGTGTGCGTGGAAATATTCTTCGTTGGCGATGATGCCCGCCATTGGAATCAGCGGTTTGGTGTCAAACGCCTGCCCCCATGCTTTCACCAAATCAAAGCCGCGCACGACGTTTACGCCCATAGTTTTGCCTTTGAGCATGCTGGCGGTTGCCATCGGTTCGGGCAGGATGGCGGCGTGGTAGTCCTTGCTTAAAAACAGTCCGACTGCTTCGGGCGGCGTGGCGGTGTAGGTGATGCCGACTTTGTGTGCGTCGATTTTCAGTTTTTTCAACAAGGCTTGCAGCACGATGTCGGGCATGTCGTTTTTAAACGGCACGAGGATTTTTTTGCCGACCAAATCCTGCGGCGAGGCAATCGCGCTGCCTTGCACATCAGCTGCGTGATGCCGTTGGTCAAAATATTGACCATGCCGACTTTTTGCCCTTGGTTGCGCAGGTTTACGCCCACATTGCTCGGACTCATCATCACTTTAAATTGCCCGCTCGCTACGCCCGCGCGCAGTTGGTCGGGCGAACGCCAGATTTTCAGCGATACATCCGCCTGTTTCGCCAGCTTTCCTTGCAACGCCGCTACGGCAATGGTAACGCTGGGCATTGCCGGTGCGCCGTACACGGTAAATTGTTCTTTACCGGCTGCCAACAATGAAGGCGAAACGCCAGCGGCCGCCAGCGCGGCGGTCATTTTTAAGAAATCACGTCTTTTCATGTCCATTTTTTATCTCCTAATTCTTAATAAGCCAGTGTAGGCATTCTTTCAGACGGCCTGATTTTAAAACGCCGCGTGCAAACTCAACCAATATGTCCTGCCCGGTGCATACACTACGCTGGGCGACAGGGCGAGGACGTGGTCGCCACTGATGTATTCGGCGTATTTTTTGTTGAACACGTTGTTCACGCCCAAGCGCAAGCCGTATTTGTCTTTGATGTTTACGCCTGCGTACACGTCGGCAACGGTAAAGCCTTTGGCGGCTTCGCGTTTGTCTATGCCCAGACCGCTTGCCGCGTCAAAATCGCCGCGCGTTTGTTTGGCGACAAAGCGTGTTGCTGCGCCGATGTTGTAGCTGCCGTGGGCAAAGTAGTTTTTGTAGTCGGCTTGGACGGCGGCTTCAAACGGACGGATTTGATAGAGCGGCCTGCCGTCGGTTTCGTTGTGCCCGTAGTTGTAGGCGGCTTTGATGCCTGCCGCCCAATGCGGATTGAAAGTTGTAACGCGCGTAGGCCTGCGCGGTAAACAATCGCGCGTCCACGTTGCGTGTGATGATGCCGCCGCCTTTGGAAGCCGTACCGCGTTGTCCGCGTGCGCGGTCAAAAATAATCAGGTCTTTGACTTTGTCCGCCACAAGCGTGCCGCCCACGTTCCAGCCTGCGCCTGCGAGCGAGTTCATGTAGCCGTTGTAGTAGTCGTTGCGGCTGTCGGCGGTGAGCTTGATGCGGTTGTGTTTTTCGGTTTTCAGCAGGGGATTGCCTGCGATGGCGGCGGCTGAGTTTTGGTTCATCAGCGCGCCGTTCATGCGGTTTTGCACGATGGCGGCAAGCGAGTTGAAGCGTTCGGTGTTGTCGCCGATGCGTTCTAAGTGAGCAAGGGAAACGCTGTATTTTTGCGTTTCAGACGGCGTGAAATCGTATTTGAGTTCGCCTGAGAAGGCATGGCGGCGCACTTTGCCGTTGAAGTCATAGCCGTAATGGGTTTTCCAGATTTGTTGCGATGAGGCGAAGGCAAGGTTGCGGTTCATCGGATGGGCGGGCTGCGCCGTATTTTTGCGAACGTCCGCTTCGTTGATTTCGTAGCTTAAGCCCAAACCCAGTTTGTGTTGGTCGTTGAACTTGTAAGACAGGGTATCGGCAATGCGCCAGCGGTCAATGTGTACATCGGCAAAACGGTAGCCGTTGAGGAAGTCGCGCATGGCGGTGTGGGCGTTGCGCTCGCCGTTTTGGCTGTCGTTGCGGTAGCTGACGGCGGCGTTGTTGTGGAACTTGCCGAAATCCGCGTCGTGTTTGAGCGAGAAGTCGTACACTTTGCGGTCAAGCTCTACGAACACTTGTTGCGGCGTGTTGTTTGGGCGCAGGGAGTAATTGTCGGCACGGCGTTTGAGTTTGATGACGCCTGCTTCCGTGCTGACCGTATTGCTCAAATCGGCATTGCCCCAACGCGCGTTGAGTTTGGCGATATGGCGTTCGGTGTCCAATGCGTCGTTGACGAACTGCGGCTGGCGGTCGTTGTTGATGTCGTCGTGTAGGTAGGTGAGGCGGTATTCCTGATTTTCAGACGGCACGAAACCGAGTACCAAAGCTTGATTAAAACGGCTGTATTTCCAATCGGTCTGATTGCCGTCGCCGTCTTTATAGCCGTTGGCCTTGGTGTGATTGAGGTTGGCCACGCCGTACACCTTTGCCCCACGCGCTTGCGCGGTAACGGAATTGTAAAAAGCTTTTGCCGTAAAAGCCGCTGTTTGCTTTCAGCGGACGGAAGGCTTGGTCTATGTTTTCGGTAACAAAGTAATGATCGCTGCGGTCGGTGCGGTCGAATTGGTTTTCGGGGAAATAGCCTTGAGCGGCGGTCGGGGCAATCGGTTTGGGAGGGGAGAAGGTTTTGACAGGCTGGATTTCATCAGGGTCTGCCAAGGTTTCGGCAAAGCCGTTTGCAGCGGCAAAACTACTCATTAACAAGCAAATCAAATGGTTTTGTTTCATGACTTATATCCTGATAATCATTTTTATTTATTATGCTCTTAGAGAGAAACAAAGTAAAGAAACGATAAAGTGTCTGAAGCCGACAAAACTTTATTGTCGGCAAGGAAAAGCTTTAGCCTTGAACACAAGCTGATACGGGCTAAAAACTTTTTAGAAGAGGGGAGTGTTAGCGAGGTTTGTATTTGGGTTTTATTTTGCGTTTGTGTTTTCCGTTTATAAAGCAGATAGGCCGTCTGAAAAAATATCTCTTTTTCAGACGGCCTATTGCTGGTTATAATAATTTTACGAATCATTATTATTTCTGTTTAAATATAGGAGAAACGCATGAGTACCCGTACCGAACACGACACCATGGGCAATGTCGAAGTCCCGTCCGAAGCCTATTGGGGCGCGCAGACCCAGCGCAGCCGCAACAATTTCAAAATCGGCGGCGAAACCCTGTCGCAGCCGTTGATTTACGCTTTGGCGCTGGTAAAAAAAGCCGCCGCCGCCACCAATGTTTCCCTCGGCAGGATTAAGCCTGAACAGGCGGATTTGATTACGCAGGCGGCGGATGATGTGTTGAACGGCAAGCTTGATGGGCAGTTCCCATTGGTGGTGTGGCAGACCGGTTCCGGCACGCAGTCCAATATGAACATGAACGAAGTGCTGGCAAACCGCGCCAACGAAATCGCCGGTACGGGCTTTGGCGGCGTATCAGCCCGTCCATCCCAACGACCATGTGAACCATGCGCAATCGACCAACGACGCGTTCCCGACCGCCATCCACGTCGCCGCCGCGATTGAAATCAACCGCCACCTTATTCCGGCGGTAAAAGCCCTGCGCGACACCTTGGACAAAAAAGCCAAAGAATTCGCCCCCATCGTCAAAATCGGCCGCACCCACTTGCAAGATGCGACGCCGCTGACTTTGGGGCAAGAGTTTTCCGGCTACGTTTCCCAGCTCGATCACGGTTTAGGCCGTCTGAACGATGCGCTTAAAGATTTGTATGAACTCGCTTTGGGCGGCACGGCGGTCGGTACGGGTTTGAACAGCCATCCCGAATACGCCGAAAAAGCCGCCGCCAAACTCGCCGAATTGTCCGGCCTGCCGTTTGTCAGTGCGCCGAACAAATTTGAAGCCTTGGGCGGACGCGATGCCGCCGTTGCCGCTTCGGGCGCATTGAAAACGCTGGCGGCAAGCCTGAACAAAATCGCCAACGATATCCGCTGGCTGGCAAGCGGTCCACGCTGCGGTTTGGGCGAAATCAAAATCCCCGAAAACGAACCGGGTTCGTCCATCATGCCGGGCAAAGTCAACCCGACCCAATGCGAAGCGATGACCATGGTGTGCTGTCAAGTGTTCGGCAACGACGTTACCATCGGCATGGCAGGCGCGTCGGGCAATTTCGAGCTGAACGTCTATATGCCCGTTATCGCCTACAACCTCTTGCAATCCATCCGCCTCTTGGGCGATGCGTGCAACAGCTTCAACGAACACTGCGCCGTCGGCATCGAACCCGTACCAGAAAAAATCGACTATTTCCTGCACCATTCCCTGATGCTGGTTACTGCGTTAAACCGTAAAATCGGCTATGAAAACGCCGCCAAAGTCGCCAAAACCGCCTACAAAAACGACAAATCGTTGCGCGAAACCGCCATCGAATTGGGTTTGCTGACAGGCGAAGAGTTTGACGAATTGGTCGTTCCTGCCGATATGGTTCATCCGCGTTAAGCTTTGATAATGAAACATGCCGTCTGAAAATGTTTTCAGACGGCATGTTTTATGCTGAGGTTGTTTTTTGTTCGAATAGGGCAAAAATCATTGGCGTCAGATTGACGACCATTAGAAACATTATTGAGCTCAGAAATGTACGCCAGGCGTAATGCCACGCTTCCGTTCTGTCTGCTTGGGGTAGGAGCGATGCAGTATAGCGGTTTTGTAGGGTTTTTGCGGTGTCATTGTTTTCCAAATAGTCCAACGAAAGTACCAATAATTTGCCCGTGTCTTTGTGTTGTAAGAATTTGGCATGTTCAACCCAGATTCCTGGCTTGGCGTGTTCGCATAAAGATTCAATGCCGACGCAAGAGGCCAAGCTGTTTTGGTTGTTTTGCAAAATCGACAGCTCGTTTTTTTCAGCCTGCATGGCTGCGGAGGAGGTTTGATGAAGGTATGCGCTCATGCCGTTGCTCTCTATTGCTTGAAAATCATGGAGCTGGCTGAATCCACCATTTTCCCAGGCGACAAATACGGCATAGCATCCGCTGAATAGGCAGATCATGACCAATTTAAAGACAATTTTTCATCCTTGCTCCTTTTGTTTGAAGACGGCGGCAAAGTCAGGAGGCGTGTTTTCTCGTTTGAAGGTAAGTTTAGGTTTATCTGTATTTTTATTGTGAGGTTGAGTGTAACACGGGTAATCAAAAGGCCGTCTGAAAATTTTCAGACGGCCTTTTATTATGTGTCTAGATGGGTTTAAGCCAACAATTCACGCCAGCGTTTGACTTGGAAACGGACTTGTTCAGGCGCAGTGCCGCCCAAGTGGTTGCGCGCGTTTAAGCTGCCTTCGGGTGTCAGCACGCTGTAAACGTCGTCGGCAATCAAACCGCTGAAACCTTGCAGGACTTCAAGCGGCAATTCGCTCAAATCAACGCCTGCTTCATCGGCATGGCGCACGGCTTGGGCAACGACTTCGTGGCTGTCGCGGAAAGGCATGCCTTTTTTCACCAAGTAATCCGCCAAGTCGGTAGCCGTTGCAAAACCCTGCATTACGGCGGCACGCATATTGTCGGGTTTGACGGTCACGCCGCGCATCATGTCGGCGTAAATGCGCAGCGTATCGATAAGCGTGTCGGCAGTGTCAAACAAAGGCTCTTTGTCTTCCTGATTGTCTTTGTTGTATGCCAAAGGTTGCGATTTCATCAGGGTAACCAGGCCGATCAGGTGGCCAATCACGCGACCGGATTTGCCGCGCACGAGTTCGGGTACGTCGGGATTTTTCTTTTGCGGCATGATGGACGAGCCGGTGCAGAAACGGTCGGCAATATCGATAAAGCCGAAACGCGGGCTCATCCACAAAATCAATTCTTCGGAAAGACGGCTCAGGTGAACCATAATCAGAGAAGCGGCAGCCGTGAACTCAATGGCAAAATCGCGGTCAGATACGGCATCGAGCGAGTTTTGGCAGATTTGCTCAAAGCCCAACAGCTCGGCGGTAATTTCGCGTTGAATCGGGTAGGTGGTACCGGCAAGGGCGGCGGCGCCGAGCGGCATACGGTTGACGCGTTTGCGGCAGTCGGCCATGCGCTCGAAATCGCGGCCGAGCATTTCAACGTAGGCGAGCATGTGATGCCCGAAGCTGACCGGCTGGGCAACTTGCAGATGGGTAAAGCCGGGCATGACAGTTTCGGCGTTTTGTTCCGCCAAATCAACCAAGGCCGTCTGAAGGTTTTGAATCAGGCTTTGAATAACGGTAATTTGATCGCGGAGCCACAGGCGGATGTCGGTGGCGACTTGGTCGTTGCGGCTGCGGCCGGTGTGCAGGCGTTTGCCGGCATCGCCGATTTTGTCGGTGAGGCGGCGTTCGATGTTCATGTGGACATCTTCCAAATCCAGCGACCAGGAAATCGTTCCTTCTTTGATTTCTGCTATAATCTCGGCCATGCCCTGACGGATGGCGGAGAGGTCGTCTTCGCTCAAAACGCCCGACTGTGTCAGCATTTGCGCGTGTGCCAGCGAGCCTTGGATGTCCCATTCTGCCAGTCGTTTGTCAAAATCAATCGAGCCGGTATATTTTTTGACCAGCTCGGAAACAGGTTCGTTAAAACGGCCTGACCAGGTTTTGTCCTTGCTCATATCAGCATCCTTAAAATATAAATAAAAAAACAGGGTCTACGTCTTCAATATAGCAGACCCGTCTATACATTATGAAAGAAAACGGTTGAAATCATGTCTATTATACGTCAAATAAACCAGAATTTCGCAGTGCCGGATTTGCGCAATTCCGCAACTCTGGTGCGCCTGCTCATTGTTTGTTAATCAGTTTGTTTATCTTTCCGTTGATGACGGTATCGGGTGTGCCTTATCCGGAACAGATTTTCCAACATTTTTCATGGGCTTGCCCCGTCATCCTTTTAATTTTACTTAAAGTCTATTTCTTACAGGCATTTGCGCCGTCCCTGCTTCGCTCGCAGTACAGCGTTGTGGTTTCCTACGTCTCCAATCTGCTGATTTTTTTGTTTGTCGATTTAGTGATTTTGAAGACAGAGATTTGGCCGCTGATTCAACACTTCTTCTTGCTGACCTTTTTTTGTTTCAGCTTCATGTACATCGAAGCGGCCCGTCGCAACAGCCTTGCGCCTTCCATTTCCGAAGCCAGACTGAGCGCATTGACGGCGCGTATCCGTCCGCATTTCTTGTTTAACAGCCTGAATGCCGCCATCAGCTTAATCCGTCTGCGTCCGTATGATGCGGAAACTTTGCTGGAAAATCTGGCCAATCTGTTCCGCGCACAACTGCGCGACGGTAGTCAAAACAGCACCTTGGGGCAGGAAATCGAGTGGGCGCAGGAATATATTGCCATCGAGCAAATCCGCATGGGACATATGCGTGTACAGGTTATGTGGCAACACCATGCACCCGACGATGCAGAAACGCCGCATCTGCTGCTGCAACCGCTTTTGGAAAATGCCGTATTTCATGGTGTCGAATCTATCCACCGTCCAGGGATAATTACGGTATTAACAAAATTGGAAAAATCATCTATTTTCATCAGTATCGAAAATCCGTGCGGAACAGAACCTAATGAAAATACCAAGCCGCATAAAGGCAATTCTATGGCCTTGCGCAATCTGAAAGAGCGCCTGACTCTGATGTATGACACCGACGCGAAAATCAGAAACATCCAATCAGACGGCCTGTTCCGCGTTGAAATCATATTGCCGTACCGTAAAAAATCAGCCGAAGTTTCCCGTCTGTTTGGCTAAAACGCACAGAAGAGGGCGGCTTTAGATAGGTTAGACTATTAACGTATTAAATAAAATAGTTTAAATTTATTACATTCAGTAACATAAATGTTCCCATTTTTTGAAAACTGGTCTATGATACTTAAAAGGATTGTTTACAATCTTTAATTGCAAATCATTTGCAACTGCCCAGAAGAAAAAACAGAAAAAGGAACAAAGAGATGTTAGAAGCCTATCGTAAAGCCGCCGCCGAGCGCGCCGCCCTTGGTATTCCCCCCCTTCCTCTGACTGCTCAGCAGACTGCTGATTTGGTTGAGCTGCTGAAAAATCCACCTGCCGGTGAAGGTGAATTCTTGGTTGAGCTGTTGGCTCACCGCGTACCACCCGGTGTGGACGATGCCGCCAAAGTTAAAGCCTCATTTTTGGCTGCCGTTGCCGAAGGCAGCGCATCCAGTCCGCTGATTTCCCCTGAGTATGCTACCGAGCTGTTGGGTACCATGCTTGGCGGTTACAACATTCATGCACTCATCGAACTCTTGGACAACGACAAACTTGCGCCTATTGCTGCAAATGGTCTGAAACACACTCTGTTGATGTTTGACTCTTTCCACGATGTTCAAGAAAAAAAGCCGAAAAAGGCAACAAATACGCGCAAGAAGTATTGCAATCTTGGGCAGATGCCGAATGGTTCACCTCTCGTGCCAAAGTTCCAGAAAAAATCACTGTTACCGTCTTCAAAGTCGACGGTGAAACCAATACAGACGACCTCTCTCCTGCACCTGATGCATGGAGCCGTCCTGATATCCCTCTGCACGCGCTGGCGATGTTGAAAAACCCGCGCGACGGCATCAATCCTGACAAACCGGGTGAAGTCGGTCCGATTAAATTGTTGGAAGAACTCAAAGCCAAAGGCCATCCGGTTGCTTACGTTGGCGACGTGGTCGGTACCGGTTCTTCACGTAAATCTGCTACCAACTCCGTCATTTGGCATACAGGCGAAGATATTCCGTTCGTACCAAACAAACGTTTTGGCGGCGTATGCTTGGGTGGCAAAATTGCTCCTATTTTCTTCAATACTCAAGAAGATTCCGGCGCATTGCCGATTGAAGTCGATGTATCTGCTCTGAAAATGGGCGATGTCGTCGATATCCTGCCTTATGAAGGCAAAATCGTGAAAAACGGCGAAACCGTTGCCGAGTTCAGCCTGAAATCTCAAGTATTGCTGGACGAAGTGCAAGCCGGTGGCCGTATCAACCTGATTATCGGTCGCGGTTTGACTGCCAAAGCGCGCGAAGCACTGAAACTGCCTGCTTCTACCGAATTCCGTCTGCCTCAAGCGCCTGCCGAAAGCAAAGCCGGTTTCACCTTGGCCCAAAAAATGGTTGGCCGCGCCTGCGGTTTGCCGGAAGGCAAAGGCGTGCGTCCGGGTACTTACTGCGAACCACGCATGACTACTGTCGGCTCGCAAGATACTACCGGTCCGATGACTCGCGACGAATTGAAAGACCTGGCTTGCTTGGGCTTCTCAGCAGATATGGTGATGCAGTCTTTCTGTCACACCGCGGCTTATCCAAAACCTGTCGATGTGAGAACCCATAAAGAATTGCCTGCCTTCATCTCTACCCGTGGCGGTGTATCCCTGCGTCCGGGCGACGGCGTGATTCACTCATGGCTCAACCGTCTGCTGTTGCCTGATACAGTCGGTACCGGCGGCGACAGCCACACCCGTTTCCCTATCGGTATTTCTTTCCCTGCAGGTTCGGGCTTGGTTGCTTTCGCAGCAGCTACAGGCGTAATGCCGCTCGATATGCCTGAGTCTGTATTGGTACGCTTCAGCGGCAAACTGCAACCGGGCGTAACCCTGCGCGATTTGGTGAACGCCATTCCGTTGTACGCGATTAAACAAGGCTTGCTTACTGTTGCCAAAGCCGGTAAGAAAAACATCTTCTCCGGCCGCATCCTCGAAATCGAAGGTCTGCCTGATTTGAAAGTGGAACAAGCCTTTGAATTGACTGACGCGTCTGCCGAACGCTCCGCTGCAGGCTGTACCGTGAAGCTCAACAAAGAGCCGATTATCGAGTATATGAAATCCAATATTGTGTTGATGAAAAACATGATTGCCGACGGCTATCAAGATTCGCGCACTTTGGAACGCCGTATCAAAGCCATGGAAGCATGGTTGGCAAATCCTGAATTGCTCGAAGCGGATAAAGATGCCGAATACGCCGCCGTGATTGAAATCAACATGGACGACATTAAAGAGCCGATTATTGCTTGCCCGAACGACCCTGACGACGTGTGCTTTATGTCCGAACGCTCCGGCACCAAAATCGACGAGGTGTTCATTGGTTCTTGTATGACCAACATCGGTCACTTCCGCGCCGCTTCCAAACTCTTGGAAGGCAAGAGCGACATTCCCGGTACGTCTGTGGATGGCGCCTCCAACCAAAATGGATGCGAAAGAGTTGTCTGACGAAGGTCACTACGGCGTACTCGGCCGTGCAGGCGCGCGTATGGAAATGCCGGGTTGCTCATTGTGTATGGGTAACCAAGCACAAGTACACGAAGGCGCAACCGTCATGTCCACTTCCACCCGCAACTTCCCGAACCGCTTGGGTAAAAACACCTTTGTTTACCTCGGCTCGGCTGAGTTGGCGGCAATCTGCTCCAAACTGGGTAAAATCCCGACTGTTGAAGAATACCAAGCCAATATCGGCATCATCAACGAGCAGGGCGACCAAATCTACCGCTACATGAACTTCAATGAAATCGACAGCTACAACGAAGTAGCCGAGAAAGTGAATGTTTAATATAGCAAGGTAAACCGATTTTCAGACGACCTTAAATAATAAAGGCCGTCTGAAACGGAAAAATAAAGGGCGTGTTCATCACGTCCTTTTTATTTTTAGTTCAATAAAAGGCCGTCTGAAAGATAAGTTTCAGACGGCCTTTGCTTAGGATAAATAATCAGAAAACCGATTAATCAGTGTTGTTTACTTTACGCCAAAACCAGGTTGGAGCAGGGCGCAAGGCTGACGCTCGTGACGGCTGCGGCGTGTTCTGCCGGCAATTTTACCGCAGACAATACCCGGATCGTTTTTCTCTTCTACTTTTTTCGAGTTTTTGTCTGATTTATTCGCGTATTCGTTGCGTTTGTTTCTATCATCGCGGCGAGATCGGCTGTCGTTGTGCTGAACCGGTTGTGCTTCGGCTTCATCTTGATTGTCGTTGCCCCACCAATGCGGCTCAAAGCCTTCGATGCGTTCCACATTCAAATCGCTGCCGATCAGCTCTTTAATGGCTTCAAACATTTTTTGTTCGGTTTTATCCATCAAGGAAATGGCAACGCCGTCGGCACCGGCCCGGCCGGTACGTCCGATGCGGTGGACGTAGTCTTCAGGTTGGGTTGGCAGCTCGTAGTTGATGACGAAAGGCAACTCGGCAATATCCAGCCGCGCGCGGCAACGTCGGTGGCAACCAAAACGCGCAATGTACCTTCTTTAAAGGCGTTGAGGGTTTCCAGTCGGCTTTGTTGGGATTTGTCGCCGTGGATGGATTGCGCGGCAATGTTGCGACGGACGAGGTCGCGGGTAACTTGATCGACGCTTTGTTTGGTTTTGCAGAATACAATGACTTGATTCATATGCAAATCAACAATCAGACGTTCGAGCAGGTTGCGTTTTTTGAGTGCATCAACGGCAATGATGTGTTGCTCGACATTGGCGTTGGTGGTGTTTTGCGCAGCCACTTCAACCATTTCGGGCGTGTGCATAAAATCTTGCGCAAGCTTGCGGATAGGCGGTGAGAAAGTGGCGGAGAAAAGCAGGGTTTGTCGCTGTTTGGGCAGCATCTGCATGATTTTGCGGATATCGTCGATGAAACCCATATCAAGCATACGGTCGGCTTCGTCGAGTACAACGATTTCAACTTTGTTTAAATTGATGTTTTTTTGTTTGACGTGGTCGAGCAGTCGGCCAACCGTGGCAACAACGATTTCGCAACCGGCGCGCAAGTCGGCAGTTTGTTTGTCCATATTGACGCCGCCGAAGAGGACGGTGTGGCGCTAAAGGAAGATTTTTAATGTATGCCTGCACGTTTTGGTCGATTTGATCGGCCAGTTCGCGGGTCGGGGTCAATACCAACATGCGGACGGGGTGCATGGCAGGGGAGGTGCTGGATGTGGCGTAGCGTTTCAGGCGTTCGAGGCTGGGCAGCATAAAGGCGGCGGTTTTACCTGTGCCGGTTTGTGCTGCGGCCAAAAGGTCGTGTCCTGCCAAGGCTTTAGGAATTGCTGCGGCTTGGATAGGCGTCGGGTTTTCATAACCCTGATCGGTCAGGGCAGAGACCAATTCGCTGCCTAAACCGAGTGAAGAGAAAGGATTCATGATGGTGGCTTTCTGTTCAGACGGCCTTTTGAATGATAGGCCGTCTGAAAAATCTGATTCTGAAATGGACAAACCGCAGTATGATTTTGATTCTGCGGTTTGAAAAAAACGGGGAGCGGAACAATCCGTCAAGTAGTCCATTATGCCATAAAAAGAGGGACTCCCCAAATGATGGTTGCGGCTAGGAACAGCCATGTTTTGATATTTTTACAGTTCAAAAGCAGAAAAATTTACTGACCTGCAAGGTTTTGAGTTTATTGGGGATTAAGCATTTGTCTTAACGTCAATAGAATTAATTTATCAAAAACTTACAGGTTGAAATGAAACTAAATTGTACTCACGTACTCAATATTGAGGTGCAGAGCTTGTTTTGTAGCCTGTATCTCCCGTTTAACGGTAAACCATAAAATCAAAATTTAGGAATATACAATTATGAAAACTTTATTGATCGCTCTTGCAACCGGTAGCCTGATGTTGGCAGCTTGTTCTTCTTCCAAACCTGAAGAAGCGGCAGCGCCACGCATCACTGTTGAAGAAGCAATGACTCAATGTCAACAAGCATCTGGTGAAAATGCTGATCGCGCTGTATTTGATGCCTGCATGAAAGGCAAAGGCTATCAACGTACGGCTGAATCAGCTGCCTCGAGCCTGCTGCATCTGAGACCAGTAGCTGCTCCTGAAACTGCTGCTCCTGAAGCTGCAGCTTCTGAGCCTGCCGCCAAAGCTGCTCCTGCTAAAAAAGCTGCTAAGAAAGCAAAAAAATAAGCTTCATAAAATTCAAGGAAGTCACCCTCATCAATACTCCGGATGAAGGCAGACTTAGAGCAACTTGAAAACAAAGGCCGTCTGAAATATGTTTCAGACGGCCTTTGTTTTTTTATGTATAAGACCATTATTCAGAAAGATATGCTTTTGGTTTTATTAGAAAATAAAATAGGTCTAAAAAGACGTGTAACGGGTACACGTCTTTTTTTCGGAGAATGAGCCTTATTGCTTATATTCGCTGCCGTCTTCACGGAAAAGTTTTGGCTGTTCGCCTTTTTCCACGACCTCTTTATTGATGACGACTTTTGCTACGTCTTTCAAATCTGGCAGGGCGTACATGGTGTCCAAGAGGCAACGTTCGACGATAGAGCGCAGGCCGCGCGCACCGGTTTTGCGTTCCATAGCCAGTTTGGCGATGCTGCGCAAAGCATCTTCTTCAAACTCAAGGCTGACATCTTCCATTGCAAACAAGGTTTGATATTGTTTGACCAAGGCGTTTTTCGGTTCGGTCAAAATGTTGACCAAAGCATCTTCGTCCAATTCTGCTAATGTGGCAATCACGGGCAGACGGCCGATAAGCTCGGGAATCAGACCGAATTTAATCAAGTCTTCAGGCTCGACTGTTTCAAACAGGGCTGAAATATCGGCGTTTTCATCTTTGCTGTGTACCGCCGCACCAAAGCCGATACCGCCTTTTTCAGTGCGTTGGCGGATGACTTTTTCCAAGCCGGCAAATGCGCCGCCGCAGATAAAGAGGATGTTGGTGGTATCAACGTTGATGAATTCTTGGTTCGGATGTTTGCGGCCGCCTTGAGGAGGAACGCTGGCTACCGTGCCTTCAATCAGTTTCAGCAAGGCTTGTTGCACGCCTTCGCCGGATACGTCGCGCGTGATGGATGGATTGTCGCTTTTGCGTGAAATTTTATCGATTTCATCGATATAAACGATGCCGCGTTGGGCTTTTTCAACGTCAAAATCACATTTGCCCAAAAGTTTGGTGATGATTTGTTCGACGTCTTCACCGACATAACCTGCTTCGGTCAAAGTTGTGGCATCCGCCATGACAAAAGGTACATCCAGTTTGCGCGCCAAAGATTGCGCCAACAGGGTTTTACCTGAGCCGGTAGGGCCGATGAGCAGGATGTTGGATTTGGACAATTCAACCTTGCCCTCTGCTTTCGGGTGGCGCAGGCGTTTGTAGTGGTTGTAAACCGATACTGCCAACGCTTTTTTTGCGTGTTCCTGACCGATAACGTGGTCGTTTAGGTTGGCAACGATTTCGGCCGGGGTAGGCAGTTTTTTCTCGGCGTTTTCTTCTTTCGCTTTGGCAAGCTCGTTTTCAATCTCGCCGGATTCGTTGTCTTGCAGCATTATGCCGCAAGTTTCTACACATTCGTTGCAGATGAAGGCGTGTTCGCCTTCGATCAGATTTTTAACGTCGTTTTCGGACTTCCCGCAGAATGAACAGGTGCGTTTTTCTTCAGACATAATAATTTCTTCGTATGGTTGTATGGAGGCTGTGTTGTAAAGGGGGAACAGATATTTCGGGCGTATTGCCGGATTGAGGGAATGCCTCTGACAAAGGTGCCTAAGTATAATGACTATCTTGTGTTTTTTCAAATCAGAGCAGGCATTGTGCCGTATCGTCTGAGAAACAGATGAGGGCGTGGGATTTGAATATCTCGCAAACAAACGCAAAGTTTTCTCAACTCGCTTTACAATTGCCGAAAAATTTAACAGAATGTTGAATTAAATGTATTTTTTTGAATTGGCAGATATGAAATTCTATAAAACTTTAGGAATGGTATGGACAGGTGTGGCATTGGCCTTTGCTTCTGCGCCTGCCGTTGCCGATGATATGGATGTATTGGGACAATTTTTGGAGCAAAATTTCCCAGTTCAAAATGACCCGATGGAAGCTTTTGCGTTGAGCCATGCCGACCAAGTCGAAGCTCAGGCTGCTTTGGCCGGTCCTTTGCTTTCTTCGCAATCTGCTTTGATTTTCAATAATAAAACCGGTGAAGTGCTGTATCAGAAAAACCCTGATCGCGTCATGCCGATTGCCTCTATTTCCAAATTGATGAGCGCGATGGTGGTTTTGGATGCGCATCTGGATATGAACGAGCCTATCACGATTACCGAGGCTGAAATCGACCGTTTGAAAGGTACGGGCAGCCGTTTGAGCATCGGCACGACGCTGACACGCGGCGAACTGTTGCACCTGAGCCTGATGAGCAGTGAAAACCGTGCTACTCATGCGTTGGGCCGTACTTATCCGGGCGGTATGAGCGCGTTTGTTGCGGCAATGAATGCCAAAGCGCAAAGCTTGGGTATGACCAGCAGCCGTTTCTATGAGCCTACCGGTTTGAATTTCCAAAACGTTTCAACTGCGCGTGATTTGAACCGCATGGTTGCGGCAGCCAGCAAATATCCGCTGATCCGTAAAAATTCTACTTCAAATTACGGCTCGGTTTGGACGGCAAACGGTCGTCAAAACTACAAAAACTCCAATGCCTTGGTGCGTGAGGGTAGCTGGAATATTGAATTGCAGAAAACCGGCTATATCCGCGAGGCAGGACGTTCTATGGTGGTTAAGGCCAATGTACAGAATCAGCCGATTACCATTGTATTGCTCAACTCTCCATCTTCTACAACCCGCGTAAATGATGCGCGTAAGATTGAGTCTTGGATGTTGCAGCGCCGTTCTTAAATATTACGCTTAAAGGCCGTCTGAAACCGTTCAGACGGCCTTTTGTGTCAAAGTGTATTAAATTTGGGTACAATGTCGTTACATTAACTTTAAAACACAGAGAGAAAACATGTTGAAAAAATGGAATAAAAAATATTGGGCCGGCATGGGCGTGATTTTGGCGTTGACCGGCTGTACTTCTGTAGCGGATATGGTTGGCTACGATACTGCGACTTTAAATGAAGACGCGGCTAAAAGTTACTCACAAGTCATTCAAAAAGCGCGTGGTCAAAAAGCTTTGGATGTTTCATCTCCAACTGCTCAACGCGTTCAACGCGTGTTTGCACGTCTGCGTCCTCATGCTGAGCGCGCCAACAAAACCGGCGTGCCTTTCAACTGGCAGATGAACGTTATCCGCAGTGATGAAATGAACGCATGGGCAATGCCGGGCGGTAAAATGGCCGTGTACACCGGCATAGTAGAGAAAATTGAAGCTGACGGATGATGAAATTGCCGCCGTTGTCGGCCATGAAATGACCCATGCTCTGTTGGAACACAGTAAAAAAGCTTTGGGCGGACAAGTATTGACCGGCTTGGGTGGTTCGATTTTGGCCAGCTCAACCGGTGTGGATGGTGATTTGGTCGGCTTGGGTGCAGATTTGTTGGCGACCAAACCGTTCTCACGCCATCAGGAAAGCGAAGCGGATGCCGGCGGTGTGCGTTTGATGGCTGAAGCAGGCTACAACCCTGAGGCTGCGGTAAGCGTGTGGGAAAAAATGAACAAAGTACAGGGCGGCAGCTCATTGTCTATTTTGTCGACCCACCCGACCAATCAGGCGCGTATCAATGCAATCCGCAAAATGTTGCCTGAAGTAATGCCGATTTATCAGAAAAACAAACGTTAATTTGACGTATTGATGATTTTGCCGGTTTGAACAGATGATTCAAACCGGCAAAGTTTTATGGTTTCAGCCTGACAGTTTGGCAAATTTATCCCAATTTGCCTGAACGTAGGCTGCCGCAGTTTCCAAGTCTTCGTCGGCAACGTCATAATAATCGCCGTCAAGCTCTTCAAAATCGGGAAAAGCTTTGCGGATTTCGTCGAAATCCCTTTGTTCGTCTGCCATTTTTTCAATGGCTTCGCCGTGTTTTTCGTACAGGGCTTTGGCTTTGTCTAAGATTTTCGGTATCGGTTTGATGCGCCAGCGGCGCAGGCTGTCGGCAACCGGATTGCCGAAGATGTATTCTCCGTATCCTGAAGCGATAAGCTGTACGAAGCCGCCTTCTTGAACCTGGCTGTCGAGGTAGCAAAGGGCGGTCAATGTATGCTGTTCGTCGTTGAGGCCGGACATTTCCTCGTCGCCTGCCTGTTCGGTGTGATCCAAATAGGCTGCGCTGAGTGTATAAAGAAATGAAGCGGAATCGGAAGTATCGAAATCTTGAAGGCGGAGCAGGGTGGTCATAATCATCAAAGGCCGTCTGAAAAAAGTGATTATATAATGTTTTCAGTCTGAACCTAGCGGCCGTTTTGCTTTACAATATCGGAAGATAAGAAAACATAGTGAGGAACCAAACCATGAGTACACAGTCTGAAAAAAACGTTGTAGTCATCAAGCCGCAGGATTTGCCGCTGCATTGCTCCGGCCCTAATCATGAAACGTGGAACGGCCATCCGCGTGTGTTCTTGCCGATTCAGTCCAACAGTGAGATTGAATGCCCGTATTGCGGCACTTATTACCGTCTTGATGGCGAGATTCCGCATCACCATTACTAATCTATGCCTATGTTGAACTAAAATTATCTGCGCTTTGTGCGTGAGTTTGTGCGCTGCGTGCGGTTCGTATAAGGCCGTGCGCCCTGACGCGCCGTTACCGGTCATTGCACAGGCGCAGACGTATTCTGTCCGTTATCAATCCGCACAAGGTCGGACGATTACTGCAATTTATATCAACAGCCACAGCCCGATGATGGTTGAGCTGCGTGAAGGCAATACGGTTGAGAACTGGTGCAAGTCCGCTTGCGGAGTCAGGGTGTCGAGTACGCCAATCCAAGCTCGCGTTGGCAGATTGGCGACGGGTTTGCCGTGCTGATTCGCGGCGGAAAAGAAGTTGTATTTAAAGAGATTGTGGAATAAGGCGGTTTAGCCTTTAGCCAAATATTTGATTAAAGGTTTGGGCAAACCATAATCCGCCAAATGTTCCGATGATATCCAAAGGCCGTCTGAAAGATGTTCAGACGGCCTTTGTTGCGTCTGAAAAGGGGTAATCATCAATAAACGGTGGGTCAGGCGGTGGGTAAACATGGTTTGTTCTTCAAGGCCGTCTGAAACAATGCCGAAGTGTTCGGCGTAAGCATACAAATCGTCTAATTTTTCAAAACAGGGTACGCAATACAGACCGCCCCAAATGCCTTTGGCAGGGCGTTTTTCAAGCAATAATGCGCCGTCAGTGTGATGAATAATCAGCCAATAAAGCGGTAGGGTTTGCACTTCGGGAGCGGTTTTTTTACGGGGCAGCTCGTCAATGCGGTTTTGTTTTTTTGCTTCGCAGATGTCTGCTATAGGGCATTGATGACACAAAGGTTTTGTCCGTTTGCAGACGGTTGCGCCCAAATCCATCAGCCCTTGTGTATAGGCAGGCATATCGGCGTTTTCAGACGGCAGCAGGCTTTCGGCAAGCGTCCAAAGCGAGTTTTCAAATTTTTTGTCTTGCGGATTGCCATCTTGGGCAAATACACGGCAGAGAACACGTTTGACGTTGCCGTCCAAGATGGTTTCGCGTCGGTTGAAAGCAAAGGCGGAAATGGCGGCGGCGGTACTTCTGCCTACGCCGCAGAGCGTTTCCAAGTCTTTGCGATCGGATGGAAAGATACCGCCGAATTGTCCGACGACTTGTTGCGCTGCTTTGTGCAGGTTGCGTGCTCGGCTGTAATAGCCCAAGCCTGCCCACAAGGATAAAACCTCGTCTTGCGGCGCGGCGGCAAGCGATTGCACGGTTGGGAATGTGGCTAAGAAACGCGGATAGTAGTCCAATACGGTAGCTACTTGCGTTTGTTGGAGCATGATTTCTGAAAGCCAGACGGAATACGGGTCTTTGACCTGCCAAGGCAGGTTGTGGCGGCCGTGTTGGCGCTGCCAATCGATGAGTCGTCGAGCGAAGGATGTGGGTGTGTTCATTAATATTTACTTTTTAATTATTTATTTTTAAAACAGTATGTTACACTATAACATACAAAATAATAATCAGGATTGACTTATCTGGTGGAGGGGTATATAAATATAGTTAACGTGGATTTACGCTGTATTGTTAAAGTTTATTAACTGCTCAAGGAGATTCACATGAAAGCAATGGTTTATCATGGCGCAAACGACATCCGTTTCGAAGAAAAACCCCGCCCTCAAATTATCGATCCGACCGATGCAGTCGTCAAAATCGTTAAAACCACGATTTGCGGTACTGACTTGGGTATTTGGAAGGGTAAAAAAAACCCTGAAGTTGCCGACGGTCGTATTCTCGGTCATGAGGGCATCGGTATTGTAGAAGAAGTCGGCGATGCTGTAAAAAACATCAAAGTCGGTGATAAAGTCATTATTTCATGTGTCAGCAAATGCTGTACTTGCGACAACTGTAAAATCCAACTTTATTCACACTGCCGCAACGGCGGTTGGATCTTGGGCTATATGATTGACGGTACTCAGGCCGAATACGTCCGTACGCCTTATGCAGACAACAGCTTGGTTCCGCTGCCTGACAACGTCAACGAAGAAGTTGCCCTGCTGTTGAGCGATGCCTTGCCGACCGCCCACGAAATCGGCGTGCAATATGGTGATGTGAAAACCTGGCGATACCGTATTCATCGCCGGTGCCGGCCCTGTCGGTATGTCTGCGTTGCTGACTGCGCAACTGTATAGCCCTGCCGCCATCATCGTTTGCGATATGGACGAAAACCGCTTGAAACTGGCGAAAGAATTGGGCGCAACCCATACCATCAACCCTGCTTCCGGCGATGTAAGCAAGCAAGTTGCCGATATCGTCGGCGAAGACGGCGTAGATTGCGCCATCGAAGCGGTCGGTATCCCTGCAACTTGGAATATGTGCCAAGACATCGTGAAACCCGGCGGCCATATTGCTGTGGTTGGTGTACATGGTCAATCCGTTGATTTTCAAACTGGAAAAACTGTGGATTAAAAACCTTGCCATCACTACCGGCCTGGTTAACGCCAATACCACCGAAATGCTGATGAAAGCCATTTCCAGCAGCTCAGTGGATTACACCAAAATGATGACCCACCATTTCAAATTCAGCGAATTGGAAAAAGCTTACGATGTATTCAAACATGCTGCTGAAAACCAAGCCATGAAAGTGGTTTTGGAAGCGGATTGATTTGAAAATCGCTTAATATGCCGTTAATTAAAGGCCGTCTGAACATTCAGACGGCCTTTTTGTATGATTTTATTTTTTCTTCAACCAAACGCCGCTTTCGATATGGTGGGTAAATGGGAATTGGTCGAACAGGGCGGCGCGTTCGATAGTATGGGTTTGACAGAGCGTGTCGAGGTTGGCGCGCAGGGTCTCAGGGTTGCAGGAAATATAGAGGACGTTGTCGAATCGGGCAACCAATTTGAGCGTCTCATCATCAACACCGGCGCGTGGAGGATCAACGAAAATAGTTGAAAAATCATAGTTTTTCAAGTCGATGCCTTGTTCTTGCAGGCGGCGGAATTCACGGTTTTGCGTGTAGGCCTCGGTAAATTCTTCCGCAGACAGGCGGGCGATTTTGAGATTGGTAATTTGGTTGGCTTCAATATTCCATTGGGCGGCGTTGACGGAAGTTTTGGAAACTTCGGTTGCCAGTACCTGATTGAAATGTTGCGAAAGCGGCAGGGTGAAAATTGCCGTTGCCGCAGTACAGCTCAAGCAGGTCTTTGCCTAAGTTTTGCGCAGCATCACACGCCCACGTCAGCATTTTTTGGCACACTTGGGCATTGGGTTGGGTAAAGCTGCCCTCAATTTGACGATAGCGGAAGGTCTTGCCGTTGACTTCCAATGCTTCGGTCACAAAATCTTGGCTCAATACGATTTTTTGTCCGCGGCTGCGGCCGATGATGTGGATGCCCAAATTGTGCGCCAACTCTTGCGCGGCTTGTTGCCATGCGTCGTTCAGCTTCTTGTGGTAAATCATGGTAACCAGCATTTCGCCGCTTAAAGTGGACATAAAAATTCGACGGCGTACCAGCGGTTTTTCAGCTCGGGATGATTGGACGCGGCTTCAATCAGTTTCGGCATCAAGGCATTGATGGATTCGGATGCGGCAGGAAATTGGTCGCAACGGATCAGGCTTGCCCTGCTTGCCTTTTGCCCGCGCTCAAACATGGCGTAAAACATTTCGCCGCCCTCATGCCAGATACGGAACTCGGCACGCATCCTGTAATGCTGTTCCGGAGATTCAAAGACTTCGATTTCAGGGAAATCCAGTCCTTGGAAAAGTTGCTGAAGATATTGCTTTTTGTCGGCTAGTTGTTGCTGGTAGGCAGTCATTGGGGCAGTCTTTCGGAAAATAATGGCGAATTATAATATAGTTGGCGCAAAGATACGAAAGGCCGTCTGAAACATCGGTTTCAGACGGCCTTTGATTTCAAAGCATCAGCTTGTCAATCAGCCTTGCATTTGTTTGGCTTGAACGGCAGTCAGGGCGATGGTGAAGACGATGTCTTCAATCAATGCGCCGCGTGACAAGTCGTTAACCGGTTTGCGCAAACCTTGCAACAACGGGCCTACGCTCAGGACGTTGGCGCTGCGTTGTACGGCTTTGTAAGTACAGTTGCCGGTATTGAGGTCTGGGAAAACCAAAACGGTTGCTTGACCGGCAACAGCGCTGCCCGGAGCTTTGGATTTGGCCGATAGATGGAACGGTAGCCGCATCGTATTGCAACGGACCTTCGATAGCCAAATCAGGGCGTTTTTCATTTCGCCAGTTTGGTTGCTTCGATCACTGCATCGACATCAGGGCCGCTGCCTGAGTTGATGGTAGAGTAGGAAATCATAGCCACTTTGGGATCGATACCGAAAGCTTTGGCGCTGTCGGCAGATTGGATGGCGATATCGGCCAGTTGTTCAGGCGTTGGGTTCGGGTTAACCGCGCAGTCGCCGAATGCCAAAACTTGGTTAGGCAGCAACATGAAGAATACGCTGGATACAAGGCTTGCACCCGGAGCGGTTTTAATCAGTTGCAGTGCAGGGCGGATGGTGTTGGCAGTAGTGTGGACTGCACCGGAAACCAAACCGTCTACGTCGTTTTGAGCCATCATCATGGTACCCAGTACGACGGTATCTTGCAGCTGTTTGCGAGCATCTTCCGGAGTCAGGCCTTTGGATTTGCGCAATTCGCACATTGGCTCGACGTATTGCTCAACCAAAGAGGCAGGATCGATGATTTCCAAAGAATCAGGCAGGGAGATGCCACGCTCTTTGGCCACGGCTTCAACTTCTTCGCGGGTAGCCAACAGTACGCAACGGGCAATGCCTTTTTCGTGACAGATGGCGGCCGCAGCGACGGTACGCGGTTCTGCGCCTTCAGGCAGGACGATGCGCATATCGGCTTTGCGTGCGAAATCGATCAGGTTGTAACGGAATTGAGCTGGAGACAGGCGTTTGGCTTCGCGTTTGGCCAAAGCGGATACGTCTTGCAGTTTGTCGCTGGAGCCGAAGAAAGTCAGGCCGGTTTGCTCGGCAATTTGTGCGCCTAAAGCAGCGGCTGCGCCGTCAATGATGAAGCCTTCTAATAAGCCCGGGGAGTTGGTGTAGAGCTGTTTGGTGAGGTTTAATTGTTGGGCGATGGCGGTCGCGTCAGTATTGTCGGATTTCAGCGCCAATACAACGCCTGCGTCCAAAGACAACGCCAATTCGACGTTTGCCTGCCAAGAACAATTTGTCCGCATCAGGAGTGATGCCTTCGATAACGAGGTTATCTGCGTTCAATGCTGCAACTTTACCGACAAGTGCGTCAAACCAGTCATCGCTCTTGCCTTGAGCCAACAGGGCTTCTGTAGTGGAGTCAACGGCTTGGAAAACTTGTGCATTCAATGCCGCTGCAAATGCTTTTGCCGCTGCATCGGCGCTCAGGCCGGTAGATACCGGTGCGATCAGGATTTTTGCCATTTTGTGTCCTCTCTTTCGTTAATTGTAGAAGGGTGTTGCTGGGGCGCAGCTGGTGCTGCATTTTATCACTTTGGGATTAACATATATACGGTCATGCTGACATATGCCATCAGGCCGTCTGAAAAGTATAAACGTAACGGACTAAATCCATCAATCCCCCATTGCCGCCAAAAGCTCGGCTTGATGTTCGGCAATCAGAGCGTTGGTGATTTCTTCCAAGTCGCCGTCCATCACAAAATCCAGCTTGTGCAGGGTAAGGTTGATGCGGTGGTCGGTCACGCGGCCTTGTGGGTAGTTGTAGGTGCGGATGCGTTCGCTGCGGTCGCCGCTGCCGATCAGGGATTTGCGTTCGGCGGCTTCTTTGGCTTGGGCTTCGCGTTTTTGTGCATCGTTTAAGCGGGCGGCGAGGACTTTCATCGCCTGCGCTTTGTTGGCGTGTTGGCTGCGGCCGTCTTGGCATTCGACCACCATACCTGTCGGCAAGTGGGTAATGCGGACGGCGGAGTCGGTTTTGTTGATGTGCTGACCGCCGGCACCGGATGCGCGGAAGGTATCGATGCGCAGGTCGGCGGGGTTCAATTCGATGTCTTCCAGTTCGTCCGCTTCAGGCATGACGGCAACGGTACAGGCGGAGGTGTGGATACGGCCTTGGCTTTCGGTGGCAGGGACGCGTTGCACGCGGTGGCCGCCGGATTCAAATTTCAGACGGCTGTATGCGCCCAAGCCGATAATGCGGGCGATGACTTCTTTATAGCCGCCCAACTCGCTTTCATTGGCGGAAACGATTTCAACCTGCCAGCGGTTGCGCTCGGCGTAGCGGCTGTACATACGCAGCAAATCGCCTGCAAACAGCGCGGCTTCGTCGCCGCCGGTACCGGCGCGTACTTCGATAAAGATATTTTTATCGTCGTCGGCATCTTTTGGCAGCAGCAGTTTTTGCAATTCGGTATCGAGTTCGTCGATTTTGGCTTTTGCCGCTTCGATTTCTTCGGCGGCAAAGTCTTTCATTTCAGGGTCGGACAGCATTTCTTCGGCATCCGCCAAGTCGCTTTGCGCCAGCTGATAGTTTTGGAAGACTTCGACGACGGGGGTCAGTTCGGCGTGTTCGCGTGTGAGTTTGCGGTAATTGTCCATATCGGACGTGGCTTCAGGCTGACCGAGCAGGTGCGTGACTTCTTCCAGTCGGTCGCTGAGTTGTTGTAGTTTTTCTAAAATAGACGGCTTCATAAATTTTCCAAAATACGGATGCCGTCGAGTGGTCTGCAACGGCGAAATAAGGAGTCATTATAATGGGTTTGAATGAAAATTCAAAAAGATATGATTGATTGGAAAGGCCGTCTGAAACCTGTTTTTAAGTTTCAGACGGCCTTTTTTATATGGGCTTATTTAGGCGCAGCCAAGATGCCTGTTTGGTTCAGTAGGAACAAAACGGTAAAGCCGGTCAAATAAATCAAACCGATAATGGCGAGGAAGTTCATGCCCATGGTCAGTTTGTGGCGTTTGTCGCCTTTGACGAGGCGGTAGTTCAACCAAGCGAACACAGGGGCGGCAACGAAGGCGGTGATCATGGCGAATTTGAGCAGCTCTGCCATAGCGCTGTTGAACCAGAAAATCACGGCCAAGCCGAGCCTGCAACCCAGACGTTCCAAGCAAACAATTCGACATTGCCGGTTTTGTCTTTGCCGCGCAGCAGGCGTACCGGTTCGGCAATCGCGCGCGCGTAGCCATCCACTACGGTAATGGTGGTGCCGTACATGCAGGCGAAGGCGATAAATGCCACCAGCGGACGAGACCAGTCGCCGATGGTAACGGCGTACATATTAATCAGTTGGCCGACATATTTGCCGCCCGCCATTTGCACTTCCTCGCCGTTGCCGTATTGTACATATGCACCCAAGGCTAGGAAAACGACCGCCAAAATCGCGCTGGTAATGTAGCCGACGTTGAAGTCGAAAATACCGTCGCGGTAGCTGGAAGGGTTGATGCGTTGTTTTTCGGTTACCCACAAAGAGTTGATGGCGGAAATTTCAATCGGTGCAGGCATCCAGCCCATCAGCGCGATGAGGAAGCCCAAGCCTGCCAGTGTCCACGGGGTAGGCTCGATAAAGTCGGGTTTCATCTGCATGCCGCGAGACATGGCCACGGCTGCTGCGGCGACGGTGGCGATGGTCAGGCTGACGATGATGATTTTGGAAACGTTGTCCAATGCTTTATAGCGGCCGCTTGCCAAAATCAGCAGGCAGGAAACCATAATCATGACGGACACCATGCCGGCATCGAAAGTCAGCGATGGGATCGCCATTTTGACGATGGCGGCGGTAACGATGGCGACCGCACCGGCATTAATCGTTGCCGATGCAATACACAAAATCAAAAATACCCACAAATAAACGCGGCTTTTTTCGGCATAGCCCTCAATCAGGCTTTTGCCCGTATCCAGCGTGTAATGTGCGCTGAAGCGGAAAAACGGGTATTTGAACAGGTTGGTCAGAATGATAATCAGCGCAAGCTGCCAGCCGTAAAGTGCGCCTGCCTGCGTGGAGGCAATCAGGTGCGAGCCGCCGACTGCCGCCGAAGCCATCATGATACCCGGGCCGAGAGCATTGATTTTGCTCTTCCAGGTGGAAGCGTGTGTATGTTGTTCAGCCATAATTAGTTTCCGCCTTTTTCAGACGGCCTTATTATCAAAAAAAGGCATATTTTAACGTAAATAAAAAGTTTGCCCAATAATATGCGTAATACTTTTTATCAATTAAAGGGAAAATACGGTGTTAAAAAGCCGAGATGACGGAATGAACGATATTTTGTGCCAAAAACATTTTTTCAGACGGCCTTGTATCGCTTTTTATTCATGAATATGGGGTAGGGAGGGTAGAGTGTGTCGGTTTGGAAACGAAATGGCAGGGCGAGGCTTTTTGATGCCTTGAGGTCGGCATATTAAGGGAAGTATGGAGCAGGGAATCCACGTTTTGCTCGGTGATTTCAGCCAGTTGCGACAGCGGTATGCCGCGCAATTCGGCGGCAATTTCGGCGATACGTCGGATGTTGGCTGGTGTATTGGTTTCATGGCCGAGCATAAAAGGGCTGTCGGTTTCGAGAACGAAATCCGTGTCGTTTAAAGCTTGTAAGGCGGCACGGACTTTTTTTGCATTGGGATTGAGCAGCAGCGAGCCTATGCCGATTTTGAAGCCGAGTTTCACCAAAATCTGTGCTTCTTCTACGCTGCCGGAGAAGGCGTGAACGATACCGCCTCGTGTGAAACCGGCGGTTTTAACGGCGGCGGCAATGGCGGCGGTGGCTTTCAGATTATGGATGATGACGCGGCGGTTGAGGTTTTGGGCGAGGATGAGTTGGCGGATAAAGACGTCGGTCTGCGTGTCGCGTTGTGCTTGGGTTTGCTCTTTGCCATAAAAATCCAAGCCGATTTCGCCAACCCATGCTTGCGGATGCCGGATTAATTCGGACTCTAATTCTTGGAATGCCGCTTCGTTGAGGCCGTCTGAAAACCATGGGTGGATGCCCAAAGCGATATGGATGTTTTCAGACGGCCTTTCCAACTGCGCAACTGCTTGCCAATCCTTGGGAGATGTAGCCGGTACGATAAAACGCGCTACGCCGACGGCTTGCGCTTCGGCAAGCACGGCAGGCAGCGTGTCGGCAAGTTTGGGATCGGCAAGATGACAGTGGGTGTCGGTGAAAGTCATGTTTAATGGCGGTTTACAGCAGATTTAATTGTCGCAATTCTTGTTGCACCTTATCCGCATTCCAGTCATGGGATACGGCAAGGGTCATCAGCGCAGTGGCGGTCTCCAGGTTGCATTTGCCGCCGTTGATGATACCTGCCTGACGCAAAGCATCGCCTTGGGCATAGACGGCAGCGGCGCAACCTTGCGGCACTTGGCTGATGTTGAGCAGCAATTTGCCTTGTTGCGTAAAGGCTTGGACGGCTCGGACAAACGCATCGTTGCTCGGCGCATTGCCGTGGCCGTAGCTTTGCAGAATCAGGGCTTGTGCGGAAAGGTGGGGCAGGCCGTCTGAAAGTTCTTGCGCGGCATAACCGGGAATCAGCGTGCGGACGGAAACTTTGGCTTCAGGATTGGGAAGACGCGGATTGAGGCCGTCTGAATGTTGGGTCGGGGCGGTACGGATATTATGCCAACCTTTGTTTTCATCCCATTCGGCGAGCGCGCCAAAATGCAGGTTGTCAAAACCTGCGGGGGTCTCGGTGCTGACCTTGCTGCTGCCGACAGCGGGGAAGAGCTTGCCGTCAAAGGCAATCGCCACTTTTTTGAGCTTGAGCGAGAAGGCGGAAACGGCGGTGGCAAGGTTGCGCGGCGCATCGCTGTTGGCGGCATCGTAAGGCCATTGCGAGCCGGTTAGGATAACGGGTTTGTCCAAACCTTGCAGCGAAAGGGCGAAGAGGTTAGCGGTGTATGCCATGGTATCTGTGCCGTGTAGCACCAAAATGCCGTCATAGTCAGGCAGTTTGGTAATAATAAGCTCCAGCCAGTCGCGTTGGTTTTGCTGTGTTACCGCGGAAGAATCGATGAGCGGCTGGCAAACGTGCCATTCGAAATCAAGGCCGTCTGAAAAGGGGGCAAGGGCTTTATCGACGAGGGCGGTGTCGGGACGCAGGCCGGCGCTGCTTTGGGTCATGCCGATGGTGCCGCCGGTGTAGAGGACGAAGATTTTTTGTTTCATGGTGTTTCTGATGAATGATTGAGGCCGTCTGAAAGCGGGGAAGTGTTTCAGACGGCCTGGAATGGTTTATTGATTGGCTTGTTTTTTAGCTTTTGCAGCGCGTTTTTCGTGCAGTTTTTCACGGAAGAAGGTATGGCGGCGGTGTTTTCTCCACCAAATCCAGCCGATAATGACTGCGCCGATGCCCAGTACGCTAAAGATACCTGATTGCAGGCTATGCATTTTTTTCATCAGCCAGTCGGTATTGCGTGCGCCGTATTCGCCCAGATAAATCCAAACCGGAACGGAAATCAGCGCGGCCAAGCCGTCCATCAGGATAAAGCGCAGGTAGGAAACCTTACGGCTGATGCCGGCGGTCACGAAAACGGCGGTACGCAGGCCGGGCAGGAAACGGGCGACGAATAAAACCCAGTTGCCGTATTTGTCGAATTTCCTGTACTTGGGCGTAGCGTTTGGGTGTCATCACGCGCGCAATCGGTTTGAATTTAAGGATTTTTTGCCCCCAAATTCGGCCGGCCGCAAACATAAAGCCGTCACCTGCCAATACGCCGAGCATGCCGACGGCAAACATAATATGCGAGTTGGTATAACCCAGGCCGGAAATCACACCGCCGGTTACCAGTGTCAAATCTTCAGGAATCGGCACGCCGAAGCCGCAAATAACCAAAACGAAAAACACGGCCGCATAGCCGTATTCAACGAAAAAAGATTCTAAAATTGCAAACATGGCCGCCGTCCCACGATAAATATTGATTGATGACTGGATTAAGTTGGAATTTTACCAAAGATAAGGCCGTCTGAAAGCAATCACAAGCAGATATTGTTTAAATTTGACGGTAGTTTGCAAAAAATCTCGAAATTCGGACGTGGAAAGTTGGGATTTGAACAGATTTGGCAGGTACAATAGCCGCTGGTTTATCTTTCAAACCCGAAATGGCAGTCTGTTTTCAGATGGCCTGTTCAGGAAAATGAAATCATGAAATACAGAGATTTGCGAGAATTTATCGCCGGATTGGAAGCTGATGGCAAACTCAAGCGCATTCAGCATCCGGTGTCGCCGCATTTGGAAATGACCGAAATCGCCGACCGCGTGCTGCGCGCCGAAGGGCCGGCGTTGTTGTTTGAAAACCCGATTAAGCCTGACGGTACACGTTATGATTATCCCGTGTTGGCAAATCTGTTTGGTACGCCTGAACGCGTGGCGTTGGGCATGGGCGCGGACAGCGTGTCCAAGTTGCGTGAAATCGGGCAGACGCTGGCGTATCTGAAAGAACCCGAACCGCCCAAAGGCATCAAAGACGCGTTTTCCAAACTGCCGTTGTTGAAAGATATTTGGAGCATGGCGCCGAACGTGGTGAAAAATGCGCCGTGTCAGGAAATCGTATGGGAAGGTGAAGATGTTGATTTGTATAAACTTCCGATTCAGCATTGCTGGCCGGAAGACGTTGCGCCGCTGGTAACGTGGGGCTTGACCGTCACGCGCGGACCGCACAAAAAACGCCAAAATCTCGGCATTTACCGCCAGCAATTAATCGGCAAAAACAAGCTGATTATGCGCTGGCTGTCGCATCGCGGCGGCGCGCTGGATTATCAGGAATTCCGCAAACTCAATCCCGATACGCCGTATCCCGTCGCCGTCGTGCTCGGCTGCGACCCTGCCACCATTTTGGGCGCGGTAACGCCCTGTTCCCGATACTTTGAGCGAATACCAGTTTGCCGGACTGCTGCGCGGTTCGCGGACGGAGCTGGTGAAATGTATCGGCAATGATTTGCAAGTGCCTGCCCGTGCAGAAATCGTGTTGGAAGGCGTCATCCATCCAACGAAACCGCGTTGGAAGGCCCATACGGCGACCACACCGGCTATTACAACGAGCAGGACCATTTCCCCGTGTTTACGGTCGAGCGCATCACCATGCGCGAAAACCCGATTTACCACTCCACCTACACAGGCAAACCGCCCGATGAACCCTGCCGTTTTGGGCGTGGCGTTGAATGAAGTGTTCGTACCGCTTTTGCAAAAGCAGTTCCCCGAAATCACCGATTTCTACCTGCCGCCCGAAGGCTGCTCCTACCGCATGGCGGTGGTCAGCATGAAAAAACAGTACGCCGGACACGCCAAGCGCGTGATGATGGGTTGCTGGTCGTTCCTGCGCCAGTTTATGTACACCAAATTCATCATCGTGGTCGATGACGATGTGAACGTGCGCGACTGGAAAGAAGTCATCTGGGCGGTAACCACGCGCATGGACCCCGTACGCGACACTGTTTTGATGGAAAACACACCTATCGACTACCTCGACTTCGCCAGCCCCGTCAGCGGACTCGGCGGCAAAATGGGTTTGGATGCGACCAACAAAGTGGCCGGGCGAAACCGACCGCGAATGGGGACGTGTGATCAAAAAAGACCCTGCCGTTACGGCCAAAATCGATGAGATTTGGGAGAGTTTGGGTTTGTAGATGTCGGATTTATTGGAATTTCTACTGCAAATATTGATGGAAATAATTGGGTCTATGTTTGAGGGTACGGTAGAAATATTGAGGCTCGATTGGAGAAAAAGAAACTCTCCAAAAAAGGCTTGATAATGTTGGCCATATGGTTTGTCATCATTGTTGCACTGATTGCGTATATAGTCATTCCTAAGTAAACATCTTATTCTGACAATGTATCTGTTAAAAGGCCGTCTGAAACTTTTTGGGTTTCAGACGGCCTTTGATTTGAAAACCTAGCGCGGTTTGAGCCACTTCCATTGTTCTTGTATGGTTTCTTGCAGGGCTTTTTGTTTTTCTGCAGGCGTGTTCATGCCATTGGTCAAACGGCTGTAGTCGAGGGTAATGGAAGGGTTTTGTACGGTTCCGCCGATTTTTAGGGGAATCGGTTTGTTTTTAGGTTGCAGCACGTTGCTGATAAGCAGGTTTTCCGATAGCTTTTGGGTATTCAAATCGGTATAGCCGCTGCTGACGACGTGCAGGCTGTCGGAAAACAGTTCGGTGTTGATATGATGGCTGATGCCTTTCTCGATTTCGCTATTGAGAATGAAATGATGGAAAGGAGTTTTGAGGTTGCTGTTGTCGATTTTTTCCGAAGAGATGCCGTTTTTCAGAATGCTGTCCATATCAATGCCGTGCCATGCACCGTTGGTGATATCGAGGAGTAGGCTGCCGTTTAGGGCTTGTATCATTTGGGCGCGGTCGTTGCCGGTGGTTTTAATGTCGATAACGGCGTCGCCGCTGCCGCTAAAGCTGTGGAAACCGAACAGGTCTTGCAGCAGCGGCTGAATTTGTATGCCTTTTGCGTTTTGCTGAAGGTGGTAGGAAGCAGGTTGGGTTGCCGCAATACTCAGGCCTCCCTCGGTTTTGCCGCCATAAAGCCCGGCTTTGAAACGGTGTAGGGCGATATGTTCTTTATCGGCGGTGAGCAGGGATTCGATGTTTTCTAATTGCAGACCGGCAGTTTGAATGCTGCCAATTTGGAGGTTGGCCTCAATGTCGGGCAACCAGGATTTGGCCAGCAGGGAAGGAAGATTCAGTGATGGCTGGGTTTTCAGGTCTTCCAAGTAAGGGGTCAGATTGAGTTTTTGTAAGGCGATACCGGCGTCAAGGTGCGGACGCGGTTGGGCATCGCGTTGGTATTTAAAGGCCAAGGCGAGGGCTTGTCTGTCAAATGCGCCTTTCAGACGGCCTTCCCATGTATTGAGGCTGAAATTGGCCTGCCTTCAAGGGTGCTGATAAATCGGGGGCGGGGAAGGCGGTTGATGGTGTCTTGCAGGGTGCTAAGGTGCAGTTTTGGCGCATCGATGCCTTTGCCTTTTTGCCAAACCAACGGGCTGGAAAAGGTAAAGTTGGTTTGGAGGCGGTCGTCTTTATGGCTGCCTTTGAGTTCAAAATTGGCGGCGGTCAAAACGGTTGGATAGAGGTTGGCTTTGTCCAGTTTGAATGAACCGTCCCATTGGTTGTTTTCACTGCCGGCGGTCAATGCGCCGTTGAGTGTGTTGAGGTGCAAATAACCGTTTTTGAATTGTAAGAGGGGCGAACGTGCGTTGATATGCAAGTTTTGATAATTGCTTTCAGCTTGCAGGTTGAAGTCGCGGAAGAGGGCGGTTTGGTTTTGCCAATTAAGGCTGCCTGCGATTTGGGCATCCAGCTTGTTTTTGAGTAATACGGTTTGCAGGTTTAATTTGAGGGCGGGAACGCTCCAGCCGGCATCATCTTGTACAAGATGGCCGGCACCCTGCCAACTGATGGGGTTGCCTATGTTTTGCAGTGTGCCGCTGATATCGAATGGACGGCCGTCTGAATCGGCTCTGCGCAGGGAAAATTGTAGATCGTTTAAGGCAATATCTTGTTCTTTATTGTGATAGCGGATGCTGCCGCTATTGATGATGACGCGGTTGAGCTGGAAGCTTTCTTTTGATGCATGGTTTTTGTTGCAGGCAGGCAGGCAGGTGGTTCTTGGGACCCAATGTCAGCGACGGATTGGAAAGAATCCATTTTTCAAGAATGGGGGCGTCTGACCATAGGCTGCTCCAGCCAAAGCCCATTTTGGATTCGGCAATGCTTAGCGTCGGCGTGTCTGGTTCGGAAGATGAAAGGCTGAGGTCTTTTAAAATAAGCGTAGGGCGCGGCAGCCATTTTCTGCTGATATTGGCATTGTATTTGACTTGGCAGCCATGGGCGGAAAAGTTTTTCTGTATGAATGCGTCGATGTTTTCTGTATTGAATATGCGGAACATTAAGGCACTCAAGACCGCCGCGAGGCATAAAAGTACGGCAATGCTGAAAACCAGGGTTTTCAGCCAAAATTTTCCTGAGTGCAACATGGAATGAACAGACAATTCAGATTCTCGCTTTGATGGGAGCTTTAAGGAGTGATTGGGAAGTTTAAGCCTTGCTGCTTAAGCGTGTGGAAGTATAACACAGAGCGTGGGTCTGTGTTTCAGACGGCATCGGTATGTCAATAAAAAACACCGCCCGAAGGCGGTGTTGATTTAAGCATAAATTATTTACGCAGACCCAGGCGGGTAATCAGTGTACGGTAAGTATCAGGCTGAGTACGACGCAGGTAAGACAACAGGCGACGACGTTGGCTAACCATTTTCAACAGGCCGCGACGGCTGTGGTGGTCTTTAGGGTTGGCTTTGAAGTGAGGAGTCAGGTCGTTGATGCGGAAAGTCAACAGAGCGACTTGTACTTCAGAAGAGCCGGTATCGCCTTCTTTGCGTTGGAAATCTTTAACAATTTGTGCTTTTTGTTCTACGGTCAATGCCATGATGGATAACTCCGAAAATAAAAGAACCTTTTCAGGTTCGGACAAGTTTGCCAAGCCGAACGACCTAAGCAAACTCCTAAGTGCCTTTTTATAAAGACGGGCGGATTATGCCACAATTTGTCTTTGTGCGCCATATCTTTTCAGACGGCCAAAAAAAGCGGCGATACCTTTCAGTACCGCCAAAGCTGCTTTGGTGATAAAAACTAAACTTTATTTGCTTGCGCAGCGGAAGCCCAAGTTATTTAAAACATATTTGGACTGCAGGCTGGTGCGGATGCCGTAGCGTAAGAATGCCGCATAGTTGGACGGATCGCTTGAACCCACGGATGCGCCGCTACAGAACATTTGTGTGTTGGACGAGCCGGCAGAGAGTTGGCTGCTGTTGAAGTCTTCAGTCCATTCCCAAATCAGGCCGTGCATATCATATACGCCCCAGTAGTTGGGTTTGTTTTTACCGATGTCGTGCAGACCGTTGCGGCCGCCGTCTGCATACCAGTCTAAGATGGTGCGGTTGTAGCCAGGCTCGGAAGAGCCGTCTTTTTGAGTGGCAGAAGCCAAGCCTGCAAATTCCCATTCGTCAATAGTCGGCAGGCGTTTGCCTTTGGAAACGCAGTAGGCATTGGCGGCAAACCATGAAACATTGGTTACCGGATGTTTGAGTTCGCTGGCTTTAGGCGCATAACTGTTGCTGCCGTTTTTTACCCAATGTTTCAGGTAAGCTTTTTCAGCTTGTTTAGAGCTGATTTTGTCTTTTTGCCATTGTGGATGTGTTTTCAAAAATTCGGCAAATTCGGCATTGGTTACAGGGTATTTGTCAAGTTGGAAGGGCTTGACTTTAATAAGGGAAGTCTCTTTTTTGAGATAGAGAGGGCGATAGCTGCCTCCTTCGATTTTTACCATTTCGGCTGCAAATGTATTGCCGCAGATTAAGGCACTGCCTAAGAGGAGGAGTCGTATGAGTTTCATGGTACGCCCTTATTATCGTTTGAAAACAGAAAATTCATTTTTGAGATAGCCTAATCATAACAAGGCCGTCTGAAAAATCAATCTGTCTGATTGAATGGGAAGATTAATTGTGATGGAAGCCACTGCGACTCTAAGAGAAGAGTAGCAGTGGCTTGGCGTATTAAACCGAGGGATTATTTAGCGGCTTCAGAAGCAGCAGGTGCGGCAGACGCAGCGGCTGGGGCAGAAGCGGCAGCACCGGCAGGTTGGTAAGCGGTGTCGCTCAGTTTTTTGGTCATGATTTCAGGGTTTTCGTTACCCTCAACTTTCAATTGACCCAAAGCACCTTTGTTGAACGCACGGAAGATAGAGTGGTCAACTATAGTGTAGCTGCCTGGAATATCGACTTTGAATTCGATCATGGCGGCGCCACCGGCAGGAATCACAGTGCTTTGTACGTTTTCGTTAATCAGTTTACCACCTTCAACATATACTTTGTCGAAGATTTCGCCGATAACGTGGAAAGAAGATACCAAGTTAGGACCACCGTTACCAACGTACATACGAACAGTTTCACCAGCTTTGGCTTTCAGGGCGTTGTCGCCGGCGATAGAGCCTACGTGACCGTTGAATACAACGTATTCAGGTTGTTCGGCAATCGCTTTATCCATATCGAAAGGTTGCAGGCCTTGAGCGCCTTTTTTACCTTTAGTATAGAAGTCGCCTTGTACGATGTAGAACTCTTTGTCCACTTTAGGCAGGCCTTCTTTAGGTTCAACCAAGATCAAACCGTACATACCGTTGGCGATGTGCATACCTACAGGAGCAACGGCACAGTGGTAAATGTACAAACCGGCTTGCAGAGCTTTAAAGCTGAAAGTAGAAGTGTGGCCTGGGGCAGTGAAAGAAGCTTCTGCACCACCGCCTTGACCGGTAGCAGCGTGGAAGTCAACGTTGTGAGGAACGGTAGAAGAAGGATTGTTAGAGAATTCTACTTCTACGGTATCGCCTTCGCGTACACGGATCATTTGACCCGGAACGTCGCCGTTGAATGTCCAGTAGTGGTATTCAACACCGTCTTCCATGGTCATGGTTTTTTCGACGGTTTCCATTTTAACGCGTACTTTAGCCGGATGATCGCGATCGATTGCAGGTGGAACTTCCGGAGCGTGAGTCATGATGGCATCGACTACAGGCAATTCTGAAGAAGGAGTCTCGGCAGCAGCTTGTGAGTCAGAAGCAGCAGCAGGAGCTTCGGCAGAAGCGGTGGCAGCTGGAGTTTCAGCTGGTTTAGCAGCTTGTTCGCCGCATGCGGCCAGTGCAAATACAGAAGCGATAAGTGCAGCTAAGGTTTGGCGTTTCATGTTTAAAGTTTCCTTATTGTAAGAAAAGTTAAGTATCCTGATAGGATGGTTTGAAATTTTGTATGATTATGTAGGCGCTTGTTTGGGTGTATTTTGACATAAATCAAATTGTTCAATGAATATGAATCTTTTAATCCCTAAATACTCCTTTTAGTAGTATAAAAAAACTACATCGAAAAAGTTTATTTTTTGTGAAAATGTTAGTGTGAGCTTAACACAAAAATATACGATAAAGGAGGAGTTATACAAGATAAATAGGAATCAATATCATGTAAGTTAATGGTTTTAAAGGAATATTATTGACAAAATATTTCTTTACTTTTAAAACCGTGATACAATCTTTAACATTCATATTTGATGAATTAATACCCAACCACTTTTTACCAAAATCAAGGAGTACTCAAAATGGGACAGTACAAGAAGCTTTGGTACTTGCTGTTTGCCGTACTGGCAGTATGCTTTACCATTCTTGGTTATATGGGTAGCGAGGTCTATAAAAAGGCTCCGCCATACCCTGAACAAGTCGTTTCTGCATCCGGCAAAGTCCTGATGACCAAAGACGATATTTTGGCAGGTCAATCTGCATGGCAAACTACCGGCGGTATGGAAGTTGGCTCTGTATTGGGTCACGGTGCATACCAAGCTCCGGACTGGACTGCCGACTGGCTGCACCGCGAGCTGGTTGCATGGTTGGATCTGACTGCGCAAGAAACTTACGGCAAAAATTTGACGAAGTTTCTCCTGAGGAACAAGCTGTTCTGAAAACCCGTTTGGCTGACGAATACCGCAACCAAAGCCGTATTAAGGAAGACGGTTCTGTCGTTATCAGCGATACCCGCGTGAAAGCGATCGAAAGTATTCTGCCTTACTATCACGGTGTGTACAGCGACGATCCTAAGTTCCAAACCACTCGCGAACACTTTGCAATGAAAAACAACACATTGCCAAGCCAAGAAGCGCGTGAAAAACTGTTCAACTTCTTCTTTTGGACTTCTTGGTCTGCTTCGGCCAACCGTCCTGACGAGAACTTCACTTACACCAACAACTGGCCGCATGAGCCTCTGATCAACAACGTACCGACTACTGAAAACTACATGTGGTCTTTCACCAGCGTGGTATTGTTGCTGATGGGTATCGGCTTGCTGATGTGGGGTTACTCTTTCTTGACCAAACACGAAGAGGTTGAAGTACCTACTGAGGATCCTATTTCCAAAGTACAACTGACTCCTTCTCAAAAAGCGTTGGGCAAATATGTATTCCTGACTGTTGCGTTGTTTGTCGTACAAGTACTGTTGGGTGGTTTGACCGCTCACTATACTGTCGAAGGTCAAGGCTTTTACGGTATCGATACCGCCTTGGGCTTTGAAATGGCCGACTGGTTCCCATATGCGCTGACCCGTACTTGGCACATCCAATCCGCTATTTTCTGGATTGCAACCGGCTTCCTGACAGCAGGTCTGTTCTTGGCTCCGATTGTGAACGGCGGTAAAGATCCTAAATTCCAACGTGCCGGTGTGAACTTCCTGTACATCGCCCTGTTCATCGTAGTCGGCGGTTCTTACGCAGGTAACTTCTTTGCTTTGACTCACATCATTCCGCCTGAGCTGAACTTCTGGTTCGGTCACCAAGGTTACGAATACTTGGATTTGGGTCGCTTCTGGCAACTTCTGCTGATGGTCGGCTTGCTGTTGTGGCTGTTCCTGATGCTGCGTTGCACCATCTCTGCCTTTAAAGAAAAAGGTACAGACATAAAAACCTGTTGGCTATCTTCGTAGCTTCTATGGTCGGTGTGGGTGTGTTCTATGCTCCTGGCCTGTTCTACGGTGAAAAATCTCCAATCGCTGTGATGGAATACTGGCGTTGGTGGGTGGTTCACCTGTGGGTAGAAGGTTTCTTCGAAGTGTTCGCTACTGCCGCCTTTCGCATTCATCTTCTACAACATGGGCTTTGTCCGCCGTAGTACTGCTACTGCTTCTACTTTGGCTGCTGCTGCCATCTTCATGTTGGGCGGTATCCCAGGTACATTGCACCACTTGTACTTCTCCGGCTCTACCTCTGCTTCTATGGCAATCGGTGCATGTTTCTCCGCTTTGGAAGTTGTGCCTTTGGTTCTGCTGGGTCGTGAAGCTTACGAACACTGGTCTTACCAACACCATTCCGACTGGGCGAAACGTCTGCGTTGGCCTCTGATGTGCTTCGTAGCAGTTGCCTTCTGGAACATGATCGGTGCCGGCGTATTCGGCTTCCTGATTAACCCGCCGATTTCCCTGTTCTACATCCAAGGTCTGAACACTACTGCAGTTCACGCTCACGCGGCTCTGTTCGGTGTGTATGGTTTCTTGGCTCTGGGCTTCGTATTGCTGGTTGCACGCTACCTGAAACCTAATGTTCAATTTGACGACAAACTGATGACTTGGGGCTTCTGGCTGCTGAACGGCGGCCTGGTGGGTATGATTGCTATCAGCCTGTTGCCGGTCGGCGTGATTCAAGCTTACGCTTCTATCACTCACGGTCTGTGGTATGCACGTAGCGAAGAATTCCTGCAAATGGAAATCCTGGATACCCTGCGTTGGGTTCGTACCGCTGCTGACTTGATCTTCATCGGTGGTGCTGTCTGCGTTGCTATCCAGGCTACCAAAATCGTATTCAGCCGCGATAAATAATCTTAAGATGAATTAAATCGAAGGCCGTCTGAAAAGTTTTCAGACGGCCTTTCTGTTATAATTTCAATATTCTTAAATCGACAAGACAAAACATTATGTTCAACCAAGCTGCTCAAGAGCTGACCACTGTTCGCGATTTGCTGCGTTTCGCCGTCAGCCGTTTTAACGATGCCGGACTGTTTTTTGGACACGGAAGCGATAATGCCCATGACGAGGCAGCCTATCTGATTTTGCACACTTTGAACCTGCCTTTGGATACGTTGGAGCCTTATTTAGATGCCAAATTGTTGCAAAGTGAGAAGGAAGAAGTGTTGTCCATTATCGAACGCCGTGCGGTTGAGCATATTCCTGCCGCGTATCTGACGCATCAGGCATGGCAGGGCGAGTTTGATTTTTATGTCGATGAGCGCGTTATTGTGCCTCGTTCTTTTATTTATGAATTGCTTGGCGACGGTATCCGTCCTTGGATTGAACACGATGAGTTGGTGCATCGAGCTTTGGATTTGTGTACCGGTAGCGGCTGTTTGGCCATTCAAATGGCGCATCACTATCCCGATGCACAAATCGATGCCGTTGATTTGAGCTTGGATGCGCTGGAAGTAGCCGCCATCAATATTGAAGATTATGGCTTGGAAGACCGCATCAGCTTGGTGCATACCGATTTGTTTGAAGGTTTGGATGAAACCTACGACTTAATTGTTTCCAATCCGCCTTATGTCGATGCGGAATCTGTGGAGGCGTTGCCTGATGAATACCTGCATGAGCCGGAATTGGCTTTGGGCAGTGGCGAAGATGGTTTGGACGCTACACGTCAAATCATTCTGCAAGCGGCGAAATATTTGAATCCGAAAGGTGTATTGCTGGTTGAAATCGGTCACAACCGTGAGGTATTGGAAGCAGCTTATCCTGAATTACCGTTTACTTGGTTGGAAACCAGCGGTGGCGATGGGTTTGTATTCTTGTTGACCCGCGAGCAATTATTGGGCGAAGAGTAGTTTATTTTTGATATAAATAAAACAAAGGCCGTCTGAAAAAGTTTCAGACGGCCTTTGTTTTATAAAAACTTTTAATATTTTAAGAAAATACAAATGCCTATGGTATGCCGAATATGAAATCCAAGCAGGCTTTGAAACTATGGCTTATAATATTCGTCATAGTTTCTAATGTCAGTGAATTTTTATTACTGACTTTTTGTAGAACATATACTGCCAAACTCCATATTATGAATAATTATTTAAAATCAGGCCTGTTGGCTGCTGCCTTGTTCAGTATGCCCGTTGTCGCCTTTGCCCAGCAACATACCGTTTATTTTAATCAAAACGGTAAACTGACGGCGACCATGCCTTCGGTTGCTTATGTCCGCCAATACAAGATTGAGGCAGGCAAGGCACAGGTGCAGGATTTTTACTATCCATCGATGAAAAAATATTCTGATCCTTATGAAGTACCTGCCGGTCAGATTAAGGTTTTTGTGCCGGCGTTGGATAACGGTACGCTGACCCTGTGGCATTTCAACGGTCAGAAAAAGATGGTTGGCAGCTATCGCAACGGCAAACCGCATGGCGAATGGGTTAACTGGTATCCAAACGGCAAAAAATCTGCGGTGATGCCTTATCAAAATGGCCTGAGTGAGGGCGTGGGTTCCCGCTATTACCGAAATGGTGTGAAAGAAAGCGAAATCCAATTTAAGCACGATAAAGCCAATGGTCATTGGAAACAATGGTATTCAGACGGCAGCCCGAAAACCGAAATGATGATGAGCAATGACAAACCGACGGAGATCATCAGTTGGGATGAAAATGGCCGCATCGTGTCTGAATTGAGTATTCGCAACGGTAAACGCAGCGGCATTATTTTGGATTGGTATGATGATGGTGCGAAGAAATCTGAGCTGGTTTATAAAGACGACCAGTTGGTGAAAAAAACTTTCTGGGATACGGACGGATACGTTCTCGAATAATTTTGACAATAAAAAAACCGCAGGCTGATAAAGCTTGCGGTTTTTTTATATTACATGCAACCTTTGTTTTGGCATAGGGTAAATAACGGAGCGCCGCTTTCACGGATTTTTTTGCCGCCGTCCAAGTCGGTAAATTCCAAAATGGCAGCCGCTTTCGATTACTTCGCCGCCCAGTTTTCGGATCAGCTCGACACCTGCCAGCATTGTGCCGCCGGTTGCCACCAAATCATCTACCAACAAAACGCGCGCGCCCGGTTTGATGGCATCGGTATGGATTTCTACCGTTGCTTCACCATATTCCAAAGCGTAACTTTGAGAAACCGTATCAAACGGCAGTTTGCCTTTTTTGCGGATGGGGACAAAGCCGACATTCAGCTGATAGGCTAAGGCCGCACCAATGATGAAGCCACGCGCATCCAAGCCTGCAACGACATCAACTTTCTGCCCCATATAGCGGTAAACCAGTAAATCGACCAGCAGGCGGAAATATTCTGCGCTTTGCAAAACGGGAGTAATATCATGAAACAAAATCCCTTTTTGCGGCCAGTTTTCAATTTTACGGATTTTGTCCGCCAAAGCTTCTACGCCCATTACTTCAGGATGAATCAACATCTCGACATTCCGAAATCAAAAAGTTTTTAACACGATATTGTAGCGGTCATATGCGGACTTGCCAAATTAATCGATACAATAGCCAAATTTTGCAACATGCCGTCTGAAATTCCGAGAAACATTGTGTTGTGTTATAATTTACAGATACATACCATCGGCTGAATCACCATGCAAAATCATAAAAAAGGCAATATTTACATCATTTCTGCCGCTTCCGGCACAGGTAAAACGACCTTGGTGTCGCGCCTGTTGAAAAATCATGACGACATCCGTGTTTCCATTTCTCATACCACGCGCCAGCCGCGTGAGGGTGAGGCACATGGTGTGCATTACCACTTTGTTCCCAAAGAGGAATTTGAATCGCTGATTGAGCAAAGAGCCTTTTTGGAACACGCCAATGTGTTCGGTAATTATTACGGCACCAGCATCGCCGGCGTAAATTCGTTGAGCGAAGAGGGCTATGATGTAATTTTGGAAATTGATGTGCAAGGTGCGGCGCAAGTGCGTAAATCATTGCCTGAAGCCAGCAGTATTTTTATCCTGCCGCCTTCCTTTGAAGTATTGGCGCAACGTTTGATCGGCCGTGGTACAGACAGCGAAGAAGTTATTCAAACACGTCTTTCAAAAGCCCGTCATGAGATTGAGCAATCCGTTTTGTTTCGATTACGTCGTTGTGAATGACGATTTGGATCGTGCCGAAGCCGATTTGTTCCACATTATTAAAGCAGGCCGTCTGAAAAAATCCTCTCAACAGGGATTTATCTCAAACCTGTTGGAAAATTCGTAAAAAACAGCGAAAATAACCGTTTATTTGAAACATAGAAAGAAAGCAAGCAAACATGGCCCGTATTACTACTGAAGACTGCACAGGTAAAATCCCTAACCACTTCGACCTTACCCTCGTTGCCGCCCGTCGCGCACGCCAATTAGAAAACGGCAATACGCCTTTGGTTGACGACATCCGCAACAACAAACCAACCGTTACCGCCCTGCGCGAAATCGCAGCCGGACAAATCGGAACCGAGCTGCTGACCCGCAACAAATAAACCAACCGGCAAACCGATAAAACCGCCGCGCGGACTGTATCGGTGCAATATAACAACCGATACAGTCTGACGGCTTAAAAAAATAGCCATAAAAGGCCGTCTGAAAATGCCAGCCCCACTGCCTACCGCCCCCTATGATCCGTTGACAGCAGAAGCGCGCGAGCTTTTGTTTCGCACCGCATCCTATCTCAATACCAATGAGCAGGCCGAGCTTGAAAGAGCCGTTGCCTACGCTTTCCACGCCCATGACGGACAAACCCGTAAAAGCGGCGAACCCTACATCACCCATCCCCTTGCCGTTGCCACGCAGCTTGCGATTTGGCACATGGATGTTCAAGGCCTCTGCGCAGGGCGTTATGCATGATGTATTGGAAGATACGGGTGTAACCAAAGTCGAAATGGCGGCAGAATTCGGCGATACCATTGCCGAAATGGTAGACGGCCTCTCCAAACTGGAAAAACTCAAATTTGAAGATCATGCCGAGCATCAGGCGGAAAGTTTCCGCAAGCTTATCCTCGCCATGACTAAAGACGTGCGCGTCATCGTCGTCAAACTTGCCGACCGATTGCACAATATGCGCACCCTTGGCTCTATGCGTCCGGAAAAACGCCGCCGCATCGCCAAAGAAACCCTCGAAATCTATGCTCAAATCGCCAATCGCATTGGCCTGAACAATGCGTATCAAGAGCTTCAAGACTTATCGTTCCAAAACCTCCACCCAAGACGCTACGAAACCCTGAAAAAAAGCCATGAACAACAGCCGCAAAAAAATCGCCGCGATGTTGTCGGCAAAGTGTTGCGTGCATTTCGGTCAGCGTTTGGTCGGTGTCAATATTGAAGCCAAAAATCAAAGGCCGCGAGAAAAACTTGTACAGCATCCATCAAAAAAATGCTGGCTAAAAACTGCGTTTTGCCGAAGTGATGGATATTTACGGCTTTCGGGTCATCGTAAACAACATTCCTGCCTGTTATGCCGCGTTGGGCGCATTGCATAATTTATACCACCCAAAGCCCGGCCGTTTCAAAGACTATATCGCCATTCCGAAAAGCAACGGTTATCAAAGCCTGCACACGACCTTAGTCGGTCCTTACGGTTTGCCGATCGAAGTGCAAATCCGTACGCGTGAAATGGACGCTGTGGCAGAGGGCGGTATTGCCGGCCATTGGATTTACAAATCCGGTGAAAACACTCCGGACCAAGCCGTCCTCCATATGAACCGATGGATGAAAAATATTCTTGACCTGCAAGCCAGCAGCTCAAATGCCATCGAGTTTCTGGAGCATGTCAAAGTCGATTTGTTCCCTAACGAAGTCTATATCGTTACCCCGAAAGGCGATATCCTTACCTTGCCTAAAGGTGCGACGCCGATTGACTTTGCCTATGCCGTTCACACCAATATCGGTCATAAAACCGTTGCCGCGCGTATCAATAACGTCATGATGCCGTTGCGCACCAAGCTGAAAACCGGCGATACGGTAGAAATCATTACTTCCGAACACGCCAAGCCTAATGTGGCATGGCTGAACTTTACCGTTTCCAGCCGTGCGCGCAGCGCCATCCGCCAATACATCAAAAATCTGAATCGTCACGATGCCGTTGTTTTGGGTGAGAACTTGCTGCAAAAAGCTTTATCCAGCCTGTTGCCTAAAGACATCCTGCTTTCAGACGACCTCAAAGAAATACCTTGCCGATTTGAATACCAAACAAACCTCGTTTGAAGAGGTTCTTTACAATGTCGGTATGGGGCATACTTTGCCGGTACATGTTGCCATGCATATTGCCGAGTTGGCAGGCCAACATTTTGGCAGCGCGGTCAAACTCAGCCCGATCAAAGTTAACGATCAGGAAACCGGCCGGATTCATTTTGCCGAATGTTGCCATCCGATTCCCGGCGATGCGATCCGCGCCTTATTGGTCAAAGACAAGGGTATGATTATCCACCGTGATACCTGTCAAACTTTGGTCAAAGCCGATCCGGAAGAGCAACTGGATGCGGGCTGGGACAGTTTGCGCAATCAAACGTATCGCACCATCCTCAACGTCAAATCCGAAGATGCGCATGGTTTGCTTGCCTCAATGGCGCAAGCGATTTCCAATTCTGGTGCGGATATCGAATCTGTCGATACGCCAACCAAAGCGCAAGCAGGAACGGAAGGTTTTGTAGAATTTAAATTCACAATTAAAGTCAAAGACTTGGATCAGGTTAATCAGATTATTCATGCAATGCATGCCAATCCAAATATCCGCAAAGTGATTCGAGGATAATCTTGTTATAAGCAAAGGCCGTCTGAAAGTGTTTTCAGACGGCCTTTTTGATGCTTACAAATAAAAGCTGTTGGCTTTTTTATAAGAGGGGTTATGGCTTTTTTGTAATTGGATTGGGTTTAACTCAACCAAAAACGGAAAACCAAGAAGAAAACTAAGGCCAAAACGCCGGCCCAAACCAGCAACATGAATCCGGCTACTGCCTGACCCAAGCGGTAAACAGGATTTTTGCGTTCGTCTTCGAGTAGGGGATTAGGTGTATCGTGCGGTTTGTCGGACATGATGAAGCTCTGATTGAATTATTGAATAAAAGCGTAAGGGTACGCCGATAGAAGCAAAGATTCAAGTGGGAATGATTATTGATAGAAGTCTTCGTCTTCATTCCACGCCGTTTTTAAGGCCGTCTGAATGGTGTCGGCACCAAAGCCGCGATAGGCAAGGAAACGCGCTTGTTTTTGTTTTTCTTTCAAATCTTGAGCTTCTTGCTTGAATTTTTTACGCAAGACGGAAATGGCGGTTTGCAGCTCGTCCTCCCTGTCGGGTAGGAACTCCCGACAGTCGTCTGCATCGATACCTTGTTGCGCCAAAGGCTTGCTTGAGGCGGAGCGTGCCGTAACGGTTGCTCTTACTGTGAATATAGGCTTCTGCGTAACGTTGGTCGGATTGCCAATTTCGTTCGGCGAAATTCGTCCAAAACCTTTTCCAATTCTTCTTCGCTTTCAGCGTGTGGGAGCCAGTTTGCGTTTCAAGCCGACACGGCTGACTTCCTGACGGGAAAGAATATCCAAGGCGCGGGCGCGTAAGGTTTTGGGAGGTTTCATGGGGATATGGAAGGGGAGGGATTTTAACTACATTGAATTACATTTTCAGACGGCCTGATTGGGTGAAAGCACCGAAAAGGCCGTCTGAAAATAAAGTCGAATTATTCTTCGTCTTTGTTTTTTTGCGGTTGCAGATTTTCGTAGATTTCAGGCAGGGCGCGAATCAACAAATCAGGTTTGGTCGCTTTGTCTTGAGAGAGCAAGGTCATGTCGCCGTAGCCGAATGTTACGCCGACGCTGAAGCAACCGGCCGCTTTGGCGGCAATAATGTCATTTTTAGAGTCGCCCACCATCAGCATATTGGCAACGTCGATGCCCAAAACTTCGGTCGCATGTTGAAGCGGCAATGGACTGGGTTTTTTCTCAGTCAGGCTGTCGCCGCCAAGAACCAAGCTGAAGTAGCCATCGAGATTAAGCTGTTTCAGCAATTCAGCAGCCAGAATTTCATTTTTGTTGGTAATGACAACCAATGGAATACCCAAGGACTTGAGCAGGCCGAGACCGGCTTCGGTTTCAGGGTAGGGGCGGGTAAAGTCGCTCAAGTGCTCGCGATAATATTTCATAAAGAACACAAAGCCTTTTTCCCAGATTTCAGGATCGGCTTCTTTTTCACGATCATTGGTAATGACGCGATGAACCAACTTGCTGATGCCGTCGCCGACATAACTTTCAACCGTTTGGGTGGGTAAAACAGGTAAACCCAAGTGCGCACACATGGCTTGGGCTGCTGCGGCCAAATCGGGAACGGAATCACATAAGGTACCGTCCAAATCAAAGGCAACGGCTTGAACGTGTTCTAAAGCAGCAGTGGTCATTGAGTAACTTTCTGTCATATTATTTAAGCGGTTATTTTAACATTGTTTGCCTGATTTGCCGATGTTTTGCTGATTCTTTAAAAAGATGTTTGTTTAAATTGTTAACAATTTTTGCTGGTGTAAGACTGTCAGCCTATTGGGAATGTGAAAGGGATTTTGTCGACAAAAAGGGTGGTTTGGTAGGTATTAAAAAACAAAGGGTTTGTGTATTTTTTTGAATGGTTTGATGAGCATTTATACTAGGCCGTCTGAAAATTTTTTGGTTGATGTGCCGATATTTTCAGACGACCTCAAACTAAATTCATATATAAATGAATAGATTCGCTTTTTATCGACTACACGCTATTACATTTTTGTCCGTTTTTGTATATAGTAACGTGTATGGCTCTCGTCTAATCATATGTATGAAAAGGAAAAATACATGTCCGCATCTGCTGTAAAAGAAACGCTGAATCCGTTTGAAATTGCGCAAAAACAAGTGAAAACTGCCTGCGACCGTCTGAATGCCGACCCAGCAGTATTTGAAATCTTGAAAAAGCCGCAACGTGTTTTGGAAGTCAACTTCCCTGTAAAACTCGACAACGGTACAGTAGAAAACTTCACCGGCTACCGTTCACAACACAATAATGCCGTCGGCCCTTACAAAGGCGGCGTGCGTTTCCATCCTAATGTGAATATGGACGAGGTTAAAGCCCTGTCTATCTGGATGACCATCAAATGCTGCGTGGCCGGTATTCCTTACGGCGGCGGTAAAGGCGGTATTACTTTGGATCCGCGTAACTATTCCGAAGCAGAATTGGAACGCATCGCCCGCGCTTATTCCGAAGCCATTTCTCCGCTGATCGGCGAGAAAATCGATATTCCTGCCCCTGATGTGAACACCAACGGCAAAATCATGTCTTGGATGGTTGATGCCTATGAAAACGTAGTGAAACATTCTGCACCGGGCGTGTTTACCGGCAAACCGGTTGAGTTTGGCGGTTCCTTGGCGCGTACCGAAGCCACCGGTTACGGCGTAAACTTCGCCGCCGTCCAAGCTTTGGAAACTGGGCAAAGACGTGAAGGGTGCCACTTACGCCATTCAAGGTTTCGGTAATGTGGGCTACCACACCGGTTACTATGCACACAAAGCTGGTGCGAAAATCGTTGCCGTATCTACTGTTGACGTTGCCATCTACAACGAAAACGGCTTGGATATGGAAGCAATCATTAAAGAATTCCAAACCAAAGGTTTCATCACTAACGAAGCCGGCTACGGTAAAGAAATCAGCAATGCCGAACTTCTGGCTTTGGATGTGGACGTACTCGCCCCTTGCGCATTGGAAAACCAATTGACTTCTGAAAACGCCGGTAAAGTCCGCGCGAAAATCGTGGTTGAAGGCGCAAACGGCCCGACTACTCCAGAAGCCGACGTTATCCTGCGTCAAAACGGTGTATTGGTTGTTCCTGATATTTTGGCAAACTGCGGCGGCGTGGTGGTATCTTATTTTGAATGGGTACAAAACCTGCAAGGCTACTACTGGGAGTTTGACGAAGTTCAAGAGAAAGAAACCGTTGTCCTGCGCCGTGCGTTCCGCGATATTTGGAACTTGGCTCAAGAATACGATGTCGACCTGCGTACCGCTTCTTACATGATGAGTATCCGTCGTGTTGAAAAAGCAATGAAACTGCGCGGCTGGTATTAATCGTTTGAACGATAGCTAAAGAGTAGGTCGTCTGAAACCTGTTTTCAGACGGCCTTAATGTTTTTGATAAGCGCCTTTACAAATTTTAATCCACCTTGATTCCATTTCATTCAAACTCAGCTATAATCCCCTTTTTTGACCTTTCCGGAAAAGACATAATCATGAACAAAACTTTCAAATTCAGCGCATTGGCTTTGTCTGCTTTGTTGGCACTGACTGCTTGCAACCAAAAAGACACGGCCGCTAAAGACGCCCCTGCTGCTTCCGCAGCTTCAAATGCGGCTGCAGATGCTTCTGCCATCGGTTCTACTGCCCAACAAGCCAGCTACGCAATGGGTGTGGACATCGGCCGTTCATTGAAACAAATGAAAGACCAAGGTACGGAAATCGATTTGAAAGTCTTCACCGAAGCCATGGAAGCCATGTTTGAAGGTAAAGAAGTCAAAATGACTGAAGCCCAAGCTCAGGAAGTGATGATGAAATTCCTGCAAGAGCAACAAGAAAAAGCCACTGCCAAACGTGCTGAAGATGCCAAAGTAAACTTGGAAAAAGGCGAAGCGTTCTTGAAAGAAAACGCGACTAAAGAAGGCGTGAAAACCAGCGCTTCCGGTCTGCAATACAAAATCACCAAAGAAGGCGAAGGTAAAAAACCAACTAAAGATGATATGGTTACCGTTGAATACGAAGGCCGTCTGATTGATGGTACCGTGTTTGACAGCAGCAAAGCCAACGGCGGCCCAGTAAGCTTCCCTGTAAGCCAAGTGATTCCAGGTTGGACTGAAGGTATCCAGCTCTTGAAAGAAGGCGGCGAAGCAACATTCTACATCCCGGCCAAATTGGCTTACCGCGAAGTTGGTGCCGGCGATAAAATCGGCCCGAACGCTACTTTGGTATTCGACGTGAAACTGGTTAAAGTCGGCGCGCCTGATGCTGCTGCACAACAACCTGTACAAGTTGACGTACAAAAAGTTCAATAATCCGAATCAAGGCTTACGCCCTTAAACAACGGATAAAAGGCCGTCTGAAAAATTCCGTTTCAGACGGCCTTTTATCTAAACAAACAAGGAATTGTGATGAAAAATATCGTCATCCTTATTTCCGGACGCGGCAGCAATATGCAGGCGATTGTGAATGCTAATATTCCTGATGTCAACATTGCAGCCGTATTGAGTAACAGCGAGACCGCAGTCGGATTGACATGGGCGGCAGAGCGCGGTATTGCCACCGACAGTTTGAACCATAAAAATTTTAACTCGCGCCTGGCATTCGATCAGGCCATGATGGAAAAAATCGATGCCTATCAGCCGGATTTGGTGGTGTTGGCGGGTTTTATGCGCATTTTGACTCCGGAATTCTGCGCCCATTATGAAAACCGCCTGATCAATATCCATCCGTCCATCCTGCCTTCCTTTACCGGTTTGCATACCCATGAGCGCGCATTGGAAGCAGGTTGCCGAGTGGCAGGCTGCACCATCCATTTCGTGACTCCCGAGCTGGATTGCGGTCCGATTATTTCGCAAGGCATTGTTCCTATTTTGGACGGCGATACCGCTGACGATGTTGCCGTACGCGTGCTGGCGGTTGAGCACCAGCTTTTCCCACAAGCCGTTGCTGACTTTGTTGCAGGCCGTCTGAAAATCGAAGGCAATCGCGTTTTGAATGCACAACGCAATTCCGCCGGACAAAGCCTGTTGGCTTAATTAAAACACCATACACACAAGGAAAACATCATGAATCCGCTTAAAACAACCCTGCTGACACTTTCCCTGCTCACTGCCTCCATCGGCGCACAAGCCTCTGAATTGCCGCAATCTGCCGTTTTGCAATACTCAGGCAGCTACGGTATTCCTGCGACCATGACCTTCACACGCAGCGGCAACCAATACAAAATCGTCTCTACCATCAAAGTACCGCTTTACAATATCCGCTTTGAATCTGGCGGCAGCATCAACGGCACGACCTTGCATCCGTCTTACTACAAAGATGTACGCGGCGGTAAGTGTATGCCGAGGCCAAATTCTCCGGCGGCAACATCACTTACGGCAAAGCAGGTGATTTGAAAACCGAAAAATCCGGCCCTGCCATGGACTTGTTCACTTTGGCATGGCAACTGGCCGCCAATGACGTGCGCCTGCCGTCAGGTTTGAAAATTACCAACGGTAAAAAACTGTATACCGTCGGCAGCATGAACAAAATCGGTAGTGAAAGCTATAAACTGAACGGCGGTACAACGCCTGTGAGCAAATATCGCGTCCGCCGCGGCGACGATACCGTGACTTACTCTTTTGCTTCCGATATCGACAATATCCCTGCGCAAATCAGCTATACCGATGACGGCAAAACCTACAACCTGAAACTGACTTCCGTCAAAATCAACGGTAAAGTAGTGAAACCGTAATCTTTATTTGCTCAAACAAGAAGGCCGTCTGAAAATTTTTCAGACGGCCTTTTATCTTTACAGCAACACAATATCGTATTGTTCCTGCGTGTAGGCGGTTTCGACTGCCAGCGAAATCGGTTTGCCGATAAAGTCTATCAACATCGCCAGCGATTGGGATTCTTCGTCTAGGAACAAGTCGATGACATTCGGAGCGGCCAAAATGCGGAAGGCTTGGACATCGTAGCGGCGCGCTTCGCGGACGATTTCGCGTTGGATTTCGTAGCACACGGTTTGCGGCGTTTTCAGACGGCCTCGGCCTTGGCAGGAAGGGCAGGGTTCGCAGAGGATTTGGCTTAAGTTTTCACGCGAGCGTTTGCGGGTCAGTTCGACAAGACCCAGGCTGGTAAAGCCGTTGAGGGTGACGCGGGTGCGGTCGAAAGCGAGGGCTTTGGCAAGCTCTTGCAGGACGGCTTCGCGGTGGACTTTCCTGCGCCATATCGATGAAGTCGATGATGATGATGCCGCCGAGATTACGCAGGCGAAGTTCGCGGGCGATGGTGTGGCAGGCTTCGAGGTTGGTGCGGAAGATGGTTTCATCAAAATTGCGCGCGCCGACAAAGCCGCCGGTGTTGACATCGATGGTGGTCATGGCTTCGGTGGACTCGATGATGAGGTAGCTGCCGAAGTTGAGGTTGACGCGCGGTTGCAGGGCGCGGGCGATTTCCTGCTCGATGTTGTGGGTTTCAAATAGGGGGCGTTCGCCTTTGAACAGCTCGATTTCTGCCCAATGCGCCTTGAACGTATTGTTCGGCAAACTGGGTCATGCGGCGGTGGTTTTCAGTCGAGTCGACCAGGATTTTGTGCGTATCGAGGCTGAACATATCGCGCAATACGCGCAGGCTCAAAGGCAAATCTTGATAGAGCAGGGTTTCAGGCGGCTGAATTTTTGCCTGTTTTTGAATGTGTTCCCACACTTTGGTCAGATAGTTGATGTCTGATTGCAGTTGGGTCATCGGAGGCGTTTTCGGCGTTGGTGCGGATGATGTAGCCGTGGCAGGCGTTTTCGGGCAGCAGGTTGTTGAGGCGCTCCCTCAGGCTGCTGCGTTCGGCATCGTCTTCAATGCGTTGGGAAATGCCGATGTGGTCTTCTTGCGGAAGATGGACGAGGAAACGGCCGGCCAGCGAGATTTGGGTGGACAGGCGCGCACCTTTGGTGTTGATGGGGTCTTTGATGACCTGAACCAAGACGGACTGGCCTTCAAAGAGCATGTGTTCGATGCGTTGGGTTTCGTCCGGATTGCGGCGTTGTTCGAGGACGTCGACGATATGCAGAAACGCGGCGCGTTCCAAGCCGATATCGATGAACGCGCTTTGCATGCCGGGGAAGGACGCGTTTGACAACACCCAAATAAATATTGCCGACCAAGCTATGGCCGCTGTTGCGCTCGATGTGCAGCTCGCAGATATTGTTCTCTTCTAAAACGGCCACACGCGTTTCTTGCGGCGTAATGTTGACGAGGACGGTTTCGGACGGACGCACGGCGTCCTTGGGGATGGGAATTCCTGAAAGCATGGGGATACCTGATTTTGAATAGAAAAACTTTTGCGATGTGTTCTTCTCCAAAAAACAAATGGCAAAAGTCATTCTGCGAAAGCGCTTATCATACTTTAATTATGGTTTTTCCGCATCTGCACCAATGTTTATGGTCAAAGAGGCCGTCTGAATGTTTTTTACAACCGTACGGCGGGAACACTTGTAAAATAACACCTATGCCCATATAGTCATGGACATTGGTATTTTGGAAGAAATCATGCAAACCGTTACTGTTTATACCGGTCCATATTGCCCGTACTGCACCATGGCGAAAGGCTGTTGCAGGCGGTGGGTGTGAAAGAAATCAACGAAATCCGCATCGACGGCAATCCGGAAGTTTTTGCCGAAATGCAGCAGCTTTCCGGCCAGCGCAGCGTGCCGCAGATTTTTATCGGCGACACCCATGTCGGTGGCTTTACCGATTTGTACCGCTTGCAGCAGGAAGGCAAGTTGGACGAATTACTGAATCCTTAACCCTTAACTTAGGAAAATAAAATGAGCGAAGAATTGCAACCCGTATTCAGCGTTGAGCGTCTGTATGTAAAAGACTTGTCTTTGGAAGTGCCTCACGCACCACAAATCTTCTTGGAACAAGGCGAGCCTGAAGTGGATATGCGCGTTTCTACCGGCAACACCAAACTGGAAGACGGCTTCTACAGCGTTGACGTTACCGTGACCGTGACTGCCAAACTGAACGAAGAGCGTACCATGTTCTTGAACGAAGTTACCCAAAGCGGCATCTTCCGTCTGGAAACATTCCTGAAGAAGACGTACAACTTCTGTTGGGCGTTGCTTGTCCAAACATCCTGTTCCCTTACGCACGCGAAGCCATTTCCAACAGCGTAACCCGCGCCGGCTTCCCACCTGTACTGCTTGCTCCGATCAACTTCGAAGCAATCTACCAACAACAACAGGAAGCTAACGCTTAATCGCGTTATACCTAAATTAAGGCCGTCTGAAACATTGCGTTCAGACGGCCTTTTTGTTTTCGGATAAAATACAGCAAACTTTCAATCAGCTGCCTTTTAAGATGACGCCCGAAACCCAAAAACAGCTCAAAATCACCGATGTTTCCGCCAAGAAACTCGAAAAACTTAACCTCCATACCGCATGGGATTTGGTGTTGCACCTGCCGTTGCGTTACGAGGACGAGACACATATCATGCCGATTAAGGATGCACCGATCGGTGTGCCGTGTCAGGTCGAGGGCGAGGTCATCCATCAGGAAGTAACATTCAAACCGCGCAAGCAGCTTATCGTCCAAATCGCCGACGATTCCGGCAGCGTCCTTTTTCTGCGCTTCATCCACTTTTACGCCAGCAACCAGAAACAGATGGCGGTCGGCAAACGCATCCGTGCCGTGGGCGAAATCAAGCATGGGTTTCACGGCGACGAGATGATTCATCCCAAAATCCGCGATGCCAAGAGCAGCGGTTTGGCGGAAAGCCTCACACCGATTTATCCAACCGTAAACGGTTTAAATCAACCTACTTTGCGCCGTATTATTCAGACGGCCTTGGACGTTACACCGCTGCACGACACCTTGCCTGATGCTTTATTAGGCCGTCTGAAACTGCCGCACCTTGCCGAAAGCCTGCGCCTTTTGCATTCGCCGCCGCCGAGTTTCACTATTCATCAACTTTCAGATGGCACGCTGCCTGCATGGCAACGGCTCAAATTTGACGAACTTTTGGCGCAACAGCTTTCCATGCGTTTGGCGCGGCAGAAGCGTGTCAGCGGCTCGGCCACGGCATTGGGCGGCGACGGCACATTGACTCAAGCCCTGCGCCACGCTTTGCCGTTTGCCCTGACCGATGCACAAGAAAAAGTTGTTTCCGAAATCCGCCGCGATATGGCGCAAACCCACCCCATGCACCGCCTGCTGCAAGGCGATGTCGGCAGCGGCAAAACCATCGTCGCCGCCTTGTCTGCGCTGACCGCCATCGAATCTGGCGCGCAGGTGGCCGTAATGGCGCCGACCGAAATCCTTGCCGAACAGCATTTCATCAAGTTCAAACAATGGCTTGAGCCGTTAGGGCTTGAAGTCGTTTGGCTTTCAGGCAGCCAGCGCAAAAAAGCCAAAGACGAAGCCAAAGCCAAACTGGCTGACGGCTCTGTCAAAATTGCCGTCGGCACGCACGCCCTGTTTTCAGACGATGTCGAGTTTCAAAATCTCGGCTTGGTAATTGTGGACGAACAACACCGCTTCGGCGTCGCCCAACGCCTTGCCCTTAAAAACAAAGGGCGCGACGTCCACCAACTGATGATGTCCGCCACGCCCATTCCGCGCACGCTTGCCATGAGTTTTTTCGCAGACTTGGACGTGTCCGTCATCGACGAATTGCCGCCCGGACGCACCCCGATTAAGACCCGCCTCGTCAACAACGTCCGCCGCGTCGAAGTCGAAGGCTTTGTCCTTAATATTTGTCGCAAAGGGCAGCAGGCATACTGGGTCTGCCCGCTGATTGAAGAAAGTGAAACCCTGCAACTGCAAACCGCTACCGAAACCCTCGAGCAGCTTCAGGCGGCCTTGCCCGAACTCAGCATCGGCTTGGTACACGGGCGCATGAAAGCCGCCGAAAAAGCCGAAGTCATGGCGGAATTTGCCGCAGGTCGTCTGAACGTCTTGGTCGCCACCACCGTTATCGAAGTCGGCGTAGATGTGCCCAACGCCGCCCTGATGGTCATCGAACACGCCGAGCGCATGGGCTTGGCGCAGCTGCACCAATTACGCGGGCGGGTAGGGCGCGGCGCGGCAGAAAGCGTGTGCGTCCTCCTGTTTGCCGAACCCTTGAGCGAACTCGCCAAAGCGCGGCTGAAAGTCATCTACGAACACACCGACGGCTTCGAAATCGCCCGTCAAGACCTCAACATCCGCGGCCCCGGCGAATTTCTCGGCGCGCGCCAAAGCGGCGTCCCCATGCTGCGCTTCGCCAACCTTGAAGAAGACCTGCACCTTTTGGAACAAGCGCGCGAAATCGCCCCTTTGCTGATTGAACAAAACCCTGAAATCGTCGAAGCGCATTTGGCAAGATGGCTTTCCAGCAGGGAAGGTTATTTGGGCGTATAAAGTTTGCTTTAAAAGAAAAAGGCCGTCTGAAATATTTCAGACGGCCTTATGATTTGCGTTGATGCAGCTTTTAGAAACCTTGCGCCAACATGGCATCGGCAACTTTGACGAAACCGGCAATGTTCGCACCATTGACGTAGTTCACTTTGTCGCCGACTTTGCCGTATTTCAGGCAGGATTCGTGGATGTTGTGCATGATGTCAAACAGGCGGCTGTCCACTTCTTCGCGTGTCCAAGACAGGCGGATGGCGTTTTGACTCATTTCCAAACCTGAAGTCGCTACGCCGCCGGCGTTGGAGGCTTTGCCCGGAGCGTAGAGGATGCCGGCTTTGATAAATTGTTCGACTGCGCCCAAAGTTGACGGCATGTTCGCACCTTCGGCAACCACATAGCAACCGTTTGCCAGCAAGATTTTGGCAGCGTCTGCGTCCAATTCGTTTTGGGTGGCGCAAGGCAGGGCGACTTCGGCCGCAATGTTCCACGGTTTTTGGTTTTCAAAGTATTGCAGGCCTTGTTCTTTGGCGTAAGTGGCCACGCGTTCGCGGCGTACTTCTTTCAGCTCGATCAAAGGCGGCCAGTTGCGCTTCGGTCATACCGCTGTCAGGGAAGAGGACAAAGCCGTTGGAGTCGGAAACGGTCAATACTTTTGCACCCAGTTGGATGGCTTTTTCGGCAGCGTATTGCGCCACGTTGCCGGAGCCGGAAATCAACACGCGTTTGCCTTCGATGCTGTCGTTGCGGGTTTCCAACATGGCTTGGGCAAAATACACGCAGCCGTAGCCGGTGGCTTCAGGGCGAATCAGGCTGCCGCCCCATTCGAGGCCTTTGCCGGTCAGGACGGAAGCAAATTCGTTGCGGATTTTTTTGTATTGGCCGAACAGATAGCCGATTTCGCGGCCGCCTACGCCGATGTCTCCGGCAGGGACGTCGGTGTCGGCGCCGATGTGGCGGTAGAGTTCGGTCATAAAGGCTTGGCAGAAGCGCATTACTTCGGCATCGGACTTTGCCTTTAGGATCAAAGTCGGAACCGCCTTTGCCGCCGCCCATAGGCAGGGTGGTCAGCGCGTTTTTGAAGACTTGTTCAAAAGCGAGGAATTTCAACACGCCCAAATCGACGGTAGGGTGGAAGCGCAAACCGCCTTTGTAAGGGCCGATGGCGGAATTCATTTGGATGCGGTAGCCGCGGTTGACTTGGACTTGGCCTTTGTCGTCCATCCAAGTGACGCGGAACATAATCACGCGCTCCGGTTCAACAATACGCTCAAGCAGGCTTTGTTGGGTGTATTTCGGGTTTTTCGCCAAAAACGGATCCAAACTCATGAACACTTCTTCAACAGCTTGATGGAAGGGTTCTTGGTTGGGGTTGCGTTGTTTGAGATTGGTAAATAGAGTGTTCAGGTCGGTCATTTTTCTACTCCTATTGAGTGAGATGTTTCAATATTTATGTTTTTGAAATATAGCTGTAAAAATTTTTACTTGCCAAGAAAAAAATTTTTGCCTAGATTGTTGACATTATTTTTTTACCAATTTGTAAAAATAGAATTATATTTTTAAATTTAATTAAAAAAATATCTAAAAAAATATTTCATAAAATATGTTCTATTAAAAAAATAAAAATACTAAGTAATTAAACTAGAAAAATGTTGAAAAATTTTTTTGTAAAAAAATTTAATTCAGCTCAAAAATTTGTGTAAATTAGCGCTAAATTGTCAACATTATTAATGAGTGTACTACGCGAATATAGGGAAGGTTGCCCCATTGAAGACAGAGAGGCAGGCCGTCTGAAAATTCGGTACAATACACACGAAATTCCCACAACACATACATTAAGGAAACACATGAAAGCCTATCACGACCTTATGCGCCATGTTCTCGACAATGGTATCGACAAATCCGACCGTACCGGCACCGGCACGCGTTCCGTGTTTGGTTACCAAATGCGTTTTGATTTGAGTGAAGGCTTTCCGCTGTTGACCACTAAAAAACTGCATTTGCGCTCGATTATTCATGAGCTGCTTTGGTTTCTCAAAGGCGATACCAACATCAAATACCTGAAAGACAACAACGTTTCCATTTGGGACGAATGGGCGGACGAAAACGGCGATTTAGGCCCGGTTTACGGCTACCAATGGCGCAGCTGGCCCGCACCCGACGGCCGCCATATCGACCAAATTGCCAATGTGGTTGAACAAATCAAGAAAAATCCCGACTCGCGCCGTCTGATTGTATCGGCATGGAATCCGGCTTTGGTCGACGAAATGGCCTTGCCGCCTTGCCACGCGCTGTTTCAGTTTTACGTTGCCAACGGCAAATTGTCTTGCCAGCTTTACCAACGCAGCGCCGATATTTTCCTTGGCGTACCGTTCAATATCGCCAGCTACGCATTGTTGACCATGATGATGGCGCAAGTATGCGGCTTGGAAGCCGGTGAATTTATCCATACGTTTGGCGATGCCCATTTGTACAGCAACCATATCGAGCAGGCCCAACTGCAATTAAGCCGCGATTTCCGAAGCCTGCCGACCATGAAAATCAACCCTGAAGTCAAAGACTTGTTTGCCTTCAAATTTGAAGACTTCGAGTTGGAAGGCTACGATCCGCATCCGCACATCAAAGCAGCCGTATCAGTGTAATCCAAGTTGAAAATATAGTGGCCGTATTAAATTTAAATCAGGACAAGGCGACGAAGCCGCAGACAGTACGAATAGTACGGCAAGGCGAGGCAACGCCGTACTGGTTTAAATTTAATCCACTATAAAAAAAGCCGTCTGAAACTTCAGACGGCCTTTTTTATTTGATTTGAGTGTCAGATTTTCTCTCAACGGATAAGCGTATTTCCGTTAAAATACGCCTTCTTTTCCGATTCGAAACATTGCCATGCGCCTGACCCACATCAAACTCTCCGGCTTCAAATCTTTTACCGACCCGACCACGATTCATGTTCCGGGGCAGCTTGTTGCGGTTATCGGGCCGAACGGCTGCGGCAAGTCGAATGTGATTGACGCGGTGCGCTGGGTGTTGGGCGAGGCTTCGGCGAAGCAGCTTCGCGGCGAGAGTATGCAGGACGTGATTTTTAACGGTGCGGCGACGCGCCATCCCGCGCCGAGGGCTTCGGTGGAGCTGGTGTTTGACAACAGCGACCACAGTTTGCAGGGAGCGTGGGGGCAGTATGCCGAGGTGAGCATCAAGCGGCAGCTGACGCGTCAGGGCGAATCGACTTATTTCATCAACAATCAGACCGTGCGCCGCCGCGACATTACCGATTTGTTCTTGGGTACGGGCGTGGGCGCGCGCGGTTATGCCGTTATCGAGCAGGGGATGATTTCGCGCATCATCGAAGCGCGGCCGGAGGAGTTGCGCGCCTATATCGAGGAAGCGGCGGGCGTGTCCAAATATAAGGAACGCCGCAAGGAGACGGAAGGCCGTCTGAAAGACACGCGCGAGCATTTGCAGCGTTTGGGCGATTTGCAGAACGAGTTGGCGCGTCAGGTGGAAAAGCTGGAAAAACAGGCGGAAACCGCCGAACGCTACAAATCCCTGACTGCGCAGTTGAACCGCCAGCAGGATTTGCTCGATTACGCCCAATGGCAGCAATCGCTTGCCGCCGCCGATAAGGCAACCGCGCAGCATCAGTCTTTGCAGGCGCAGCAGGACGAAACCGCCGCGCAGGTTCAGGCGTTAAACGACGAAGTACACGCCTTGCAGACCGCCGAACAGTCGCAGCAACAGGCGGTACATGAACTGAGCAACAAACGCGGCGTGTTGCGCGAGCAGATTGCCCGTTTGGAAGAACAAATCCGCCATCAGCAAAACCTGCACCAACGCATCGAACGCGACAAGCAGGCGGCGCAGGCGCAGATGCAGCGCATCCATCAGGAGCAGCAGCAAATCCGCGTGCAGCTTGAAGAAAACGAGTTGCAGGCGGAAGAAAAGCAAACCGAGTTGGCGAAATGGGCGATGCAGGTTGCCGAACACGAAGAGCGTCTGCCCGAATTGGAAGAAGCCCAAGCCACGCTCAACGCCGCCTTCCAAACCCAGCAGGACGAGGCAAACCGCATCCGCCGCGAACTGGCGTTGAAGCAGCAGCAGCTTGCCCATGCCGAACAAACGGTTGCCAAGCACGAAGAGCGCAAAGGTCGTCTGAAACAGGAAAACCAAGCCCTGAACCTGCCCGACGAAGCCGAAACCGCCGCCGCGCAGGAAGCCGCCGCCTTGTTGCAAAGCCAGCAAGAGCATTACGAAGAACAAATCATTGCCGCCGAAGAAGCCCTTACACGCCGCCCGCGAGGCGTTTCAGACGGCCTCAAACCGCTTCCAAAGCCTGAAGCAGCAACACATTACCTTGCAGGCGCAGCAGCAGGCGTTGTCGCAAATCCTGTCGCAACAGCAGGAAGCCGCCGACTTCTGGCAGGCAACCGACCACGCCGCCGCGCCGCAACTGTGGCAACACATCACCGCGCCCGCCGAGTGGCAGCACGCCTTGTCCGTCATCCTTGCCGAACGTCTGCACGCCCGCGCCGTGCCGCACGGCTTCGTTCCGCCCGCGCCTTTGCCGCAGGGGCAGGCGGCATGGCTTTCAGACGACCTCTCCGGCGGCATCAAAAAATCCCTGCCCGTACAGGCATTGCTGAACCAAATCCAAGCGCAGCCGCCGTTTCAGACGGCATTGCACCACTGGCTCGACGGCGTATTGTGTGCGCCCGATTTGAGCTACGCCCTCGCGCATCAAAGCGATTTGGGCGCACACCAAATCTGGCTCACGCCCGAAGGCCATCAGGTCGATAAAGTCAGCATCCTGCTCTATGCCAAACCTGCGCAGGAAAGCCTGATTGCCCAAAAAGCCCGTCTCGACGGCATCGCGTCCGAACTGGAAAACCTCGCCCCCGAACTCTCCGCCGCCGAAGCCGCGTTCAAACAGGCGGAGATTACCGTGCGCTCGTCTGAAACGCAGCACAAAAACCTGATGCAGCAGCAACAGCAGCACACGCGCCAATACAGCCAAGCGCAGCAACGCGCCGCCGAGCTTCTGGCGCGCACCAACCAAGGACAAATCCGCCGCGAACACATCGAGCGCGAACTGGAGCAGTTGGCGGAAGAACAGACCGTGTTGCAACACACGTCCGACGGGCTTTCAGACGACATCGTTACTTTGCAGGAAGCCGCCGCCGAACTTGAACACCAGCAGCAAACCACCGCGCACAGCCGCCAAGAGCAGCAAGGTCGTCTGAAACAGGCGCAGCTTGCCCTGTTGGAAGCCAACCGCCAATACGGGCTTGCCGAAGTCGCCGTCCACAAGCTCAACCAGCAAAAAAACAAAACTACCAGCAGCAAATCGCCCAGCTTGAACAGCAAACCTTCGACTGGCAGGAACGCCAGCAAGAGCTTGCCCTCGCCTATGAAACCGAGTTCCAAAACGACGAGCAGCACATCAAGCTCGACGAGCTGACCGAAGCCGTGCACACACTGGATGAAGAATATATCGTCGTACAGGAGAAACTCGCGCAGATTCAGGAGCAAGGCAGGGAGCAATACGCTAAAGTGCAAACCCTGCAAACCCAGTTGCCACAGCTTCAGGCCGCTACCCAAACCGCCCTGTTGCAGCAGCAGGAAGCCCTGATCAACGCCAAACGCTACCATCAAAACCTGACCGAACGCGCCGCTGATTTGGATGCGCTCGAAGCGTTGGCGAAAGAATCGCCGAAAGTATTGAACAGCAGCATCGGCAGCCTCACCCAGCAAATCGAAGCCCTCGGCGCCGTCAACCTCGCCGCCCTGCAAGAACTCGAAGAAGCGCGCGAACGCGACGGCTACTACCGCAGCCAGAGCGAAGACGTGCAGGCCGCCATCACCCTTTTGGAAGAAGCCATCGCCCAAATCGACGATAAAACCAAAGAGCGTTTCAAAGAAACCTTCGATGCCGTCAACGGCAAAGTCCAAACTTTCTTCCCGACCCTGTTCGGCGGCGGCGAAGCCACCCTCAAAATGATAGGCGACGACCTCCTGACCGCCGGCGTGTCCATCATGGCGCGCCCGCCCGGCAAGAAAAACAGCACCATCCACCTCCTCTCCGGCGGCGAAAAAGCCCTCACCGCCATGAGCCTCGTGTTCGCCCTGTTCAGCCTCAACCCCGCCCCCTTCTGCCTTCTGGACGAAGTCGACGCCCCGCTGGACGACGCCAACACCTCGCGTTTCTGCAACCTGGTCAAAGAAATGTCGGCGCAAACCCAGTTCCTCTACATCTCCCATAACCGCCTGACCATGGAAATGGCGGAACAGCTCGTCGGCGTAACCATGCAGGAAAAAGGCGTATCGCGCGTCGTTGCCGTAGACATCAAGCAGGCGTTGGAAATGGCTGAGCCGAATTGAGATAAGAATAAAGGCCGTCTGAAAGAATGAGGAAGAAATCTATAATTTCATCTTCCCATTTTTTTCAGACGGCCTTTTTGTATTGGATAAGGAGTTATTCTTTCGATGCATCATCTTTGGCGCGTTGAGGCTGCCCCGAGCGTTGGTTGTTGCCGTTGACGGCATCACGCCATGCTTTGCGTTCGGCTTCGATTTTGGCGGCTACTTCGTGAACCATGGTTTCTTGTTTTGTGACGGCCGGTTCTTCCGGTGTGTTGTCGGAAAAGTGGAGGCCGTACCACAAGGCGGCGAAAATGCTGCAGACGAAGATAACGGCAATCAGGCCGACGATGGCCTGTTTACCGGCGAGGGGTTTTTCGGGGGGAGGGACGAGGACATCGAAGCAGTCGGCGCAATCGAGGGCGAAGCAGACGTTTTCGGCTTCTTTACGGCCGCGTCGGCCTTCTGTGATGTTGAAGGAGATGTGTTGCCCTTCGGCCGGAAGGCGGGTAAGGGTGGTAAAGGCGGCAAGGGCAAGAAAGATTTCTTGGCCTGTGTCTTCTATGGTAGCGGCTCCGAAGCCGCGCTTGCTGTTCCAGCGAGTAATCGTTCCGTAATAGCGCATAATGTATGTGGGGATATTATTATTAGGTAACAGTTTTTCCTTGGACTGATTTTAAATCAAAAAGTTTAGTTATTGTCTTAATTTTACACTAGATTTGTCTTGTTGGAAGCAGGCAGGCCGTCTGAAGGATTTTCAGACGGCCTGTATGGTTTATGCTCTACTTATTAAGCACTTTTTGGAAGGTGTCAATCAGGTGTTGCGCAATGGCACGGCTGCCGAATTGTTGCAGGCAATCTTGGCGCAAACGGACGGGATCGTATTGTGCATGGTTTTCGTAGAGGGTGAGCAATGCTTTGGTCAGTTCCGGTATGTTTTCGATTGGCACCAGCAGGCCGTTGTCGGAAGTGACGATGGATTCGGGGCCGCCGCAGCGTGTGGCGATAACGGGCAAACCTTGCGACAGTGCTTCGATATAGACGACGCCGAAGGTCTCGGTACGGCTGGCGAGGACGAATGCGTTGCTGTGGCGCATGAGGTCTAGGGTTTGGTCGGTGGTCAATGCGCCGGTAAAGGTAACGGCGTGGTTGATGCCCAAGTCGCTTGCCAGTTGTTTCAGACGGCCTTCTTCTGCGCCGCCGCCGCCGATTTTGAGTTTGAGCTGCGGATAGGTTTTGAGTGCTTCGGCAAAAGCAGGCAGGAGCAGGTCGTGGCCTTTGAGGTGGCGCAGGTGGGAGACGCTGCAGAAGGTAAAGTCTTGATTGTTTTTTTCGGGGAACTCGAAATCCTGTTCAAAATTGCCGCCCAGCATATTGGGCAGGTATTGCCAGTCTGTACCGGCGTAGGTTTTTTCGAGAATGCGGCAGAAATCACGGCTGACGGCGAACCGGGCCGCGCTGTGGCGCACGGCTTCGTGCATGGACGGCCATTGGTTTTTGCGGACAAGGCCGCGTGAAATGGCGCTGCTGTGTTCGGTAATTACATAGGGAATGCCGTATTTTTTGAAGATGGCGCAGGCCAAAATGGCGGCATAGTTGACGCAATGGGCGTGAATTACGTCGGGTTTGCCGTTGTCGGCGATATAGGCTTCAAAAGCTTTCATGCCTGCATTAACCCAGCGGATGCGGTCGATATCGACAACCGGACAGCGCGGGAAAAAATACATGCTGTCGTAGGCGTAAGTATTGAGTCCGCCTTGCTGATGGCGGCGCAGGCCGTAGAAGCGCGAGAAGATGGTTTTCGGCTGGCTTCTCAAATAGCGGAACATGGGTACGACCATGCCGATTTTCATGCCTTCGCGTTGCAGGGCTTGGGCTTGGAGGCGGAAAAAGATTCCGTCCACGTCGGTTTCGGAAGAAGGATACCAAGAGGGGATAACGACAATATGCATGATGTGTTTTTTATGGAAGTAGATAACGGCGAGGCCGTCTGAAAAGAAAAGATATCTTTCAGACGGCCTTTTGTCTATTTAGTTCAATCAGTTGCCGGCAACCGTCATTTTGGAAACCAAGATGGAGCCGATTTGGTTGGACGAACGGCGTAATGCGTCGTCTGCCACGCCGGTGATGTCGCGGTACATATCCTGCAAACGTCCGGCAATGGTGATTTCCTGAACCGGATAGGCAATAACGCCGTTTTCCACCCAAAAACCGGCTGCGCCGCGCGAGTAGTCGCCGGTAATGCCGTTGACGCCTTGTCCCATCAATTCGGTAACCAGCAAACCTGTTCCCATTTCTTTCAACAGGTCGGCCTGCGTGGCGTGGGTGTGGTTCAGATACAGATTGTGCGCGCCGCCGGCGTTGCCCGTTGTCTGCATGCCGAGTTTTTTCGCGCTGTAACTGCTGAGGAAATAGCCTTCGACGATGCCGTCTTTCACCACAAAACGCGGCTGCGTGGCCACGCCTTCGGCATCGAAATAAGTGCTGCGGAACGAGCGCAGGATATGCGGTTCTTCACGAAGGCTGAGAAACTCGGGCAGCACCTGTTTGCCGATGCTGTCAATTAGGAAACTGCTTTGACGGTAGAGCGCGCCGCCGCTGAGTGCGCCGATAAGGTGGCCGATTAAGCCGACTGCGACGGTGGTGTCAAACAGTACGGGATAGCTGCCGGTCGGAACGCTGCGGCTGTTCAGACGGCGTAAAGTCCGTTCGGCTGCAGTTTGGCCGATGAGTTCGGGCGCGTCCATGTCTTCGTGACGGCAGGAAGAATCATACCAATAGTCGCGCTGCATGCCGTGTTCGTCGCTGGCGACCACGCTGCAAGAAATGCTGTGGTGCGTGCTTTGCTGGTGTGCGGCAAAGCCGTGGGTGTTGCCGTAAACATATTGGTAATGGCCGGTATGAACCGATGCGCCTTCGGAATTTTCAATGCGTTTGTCCGTTGACAGCGCGGCCTGTTCGCATTGTTTGGCCAAATCGATGGCGGATTCGGTACTCAAATCCCATTCGTGGTAGCGGTCGAGGTCGCCGATATGGGTTGCCATTAAGGCAGCATCAGCAAGGCCGGCGCAATCGTCTTCGGAGGTATAGCGTGCAATATCGATGGCGGCTTTGACCGTATCTTGCAGGGCGCGTTCGGAGAAGTCGGCAGTGCTGGCTCGGCCTTTGCGTTGGCCGACATAGACCGTAATGTCTAAAGATTTGTCTTGTTGGAACTCGATTTGTTCGATTTCGCCCAAGCGCACGCTGACGCTTTGACCGAGCGACTCGCTGAAATCGGCTTCGGCCGAGGTGGCGCCGGATTGTTTGGCCAAATCCAGCGTGTGTCCGCACAAGCGCAACAGCTCGTCCGGTGTGTGGTTAAACAGCATAAAAAGGTTTCCTGACAGGGTTTTGCGGCATTTTAACCGTTTCAGACGGCCTCTGCAAAAATCGCACGGAAAGGCCGTCTGAAAACTGATAAAATAGGCAGATTCAGAAAATCAGGGAAACACAATGTTTGAACAAGAAGACGAATGGGTCAGCAAAACCCAAATGAAAAAGCAGATGAACGATTTGCAGGCTTTGGGTATGGAATTGACCAAGCTCTCCAGCGATACGCTGAAAAAAATCGGCTTGGACGAAGAGCTGTTCGAGGCCATTGCCACCTATAAAAAAATCACGTCCAACAGCGCGCTCAAACGCCAAGCCCAATTTATCGGCCGCCTGATGCGCGATACCGACCCTGCGCCCATCGAAGCCTATTTGGCCAAACTGCGCGGCGACAATACGGCGCACAATGCCTTTTTGCAACGCGTCGAGCAGGCGCGTACCCGACTGTTGGCAGACGATGGCGCGATTACCCAATTTATGGCCGATTTTCCGCAAGCCGACGCCGGCAAATTGCGCACCTTGATCCGCAACACCAAAAAAGAGCAGGAACAAAACAAACCGCCGAAAAACTTCCGCGCGCTGTTCCAAGAAATTAAAGCAGTGATGGAGGCCGGTCAATCCGACGTTTCAGAAGAAGGGCAGGATTGGGAAGAATAAACCTTAAGGCCGTCTGAAAACGGATTGCGGTTTTCAGACGGCCTGTATCGTAATACCGAAGGAGGATGACCATGAAATTTCGCCACTCTGCAATCGCCTTGCTGGTTGGTGTATTGACCCTCAATGGATGTACTACCGATCTTTGGGAAAGAAATAGCCCTTTCCATCAAACCACAACCGAAAAAACCGTCGCTAAAGACAATATTCAAGCATTTGGCGTGGTTGCTAAAGACAATACGCAATTGGAAACAGGTAGCTTGGTCATGATGGGCAAAAAATATTGGTTTGTCGTTAATCCTAAAGATTCGGCCAAGTTAAAGGCGGTTTTGGATGCTAAGCTGAGCAAACGATTTCAAATGGTTCGGCAAAATCCAAAACAGGTATATGAGGCTTTGCCGGTCGAATTGAAATCTCCTGAAGCGCAAACTTTCCGCTCGAATTTCTGCCTGCGTTACGATACTCAAAAAGTTGCCGAGATTGTCAAGTTGAAACAACTGGCGTTCAAGCCGGTCGAACTCGATGGTAAAACTGTTTACACACGGTGTATTTCTACCGAAGGTCATTATTATGCAACGCCCAAAAATGTTGTCGAAGACCGCCGTTTTGATACTGCCGTCCCGGTCAGAATTTATTATACGGAAACCAAAAAAAGTACCGACGTTCGGAAGTTGACGGGGAATATCCTGAAAACGCCATTCACATTGGCTTTGGATGCAGTCGGCGTAGTGATAGCAGGCTCATATGTCGTGATCGGTGAAATTATCGATGCTTCACGCAAATAATATCCAAGGCCGTCTGAAAACGGATTGCAGGTTTCAGACGGCCTCCTCCTTAAAATACACGCTTCAAAAAGATTAATTTTCTCTCTATTTAAACCCACACGCCATGTCCGTCAAAATCCAAACACGTTCCATTAATCCGACTGTTTTTAACGACTTGCTCACTGCCGGTACCGATCCTTTGATTGCGCGGCTGTGTGCTGCACGTGATGTGCAAAGTCCGGCCGAGTTGGACGACAAGCTTGCTGCGCTTTTGCCGTATCAAACGCTGACAAACTGCGAAGCTGCCGCCGGACCGTTTGGCGGATGCGATTGAGCGTCAGGAAAAAATCCTGATTGTCGCCGACTACGATGCCGACGGTGCGACGGCGTGTTCCGTCGGTATGAGCGGTTTGGCGGCGATGGGGGCGAAAGTGGATTTTCTCGTGCCCAACCGCTTTGAACATGGCTACGGCTTAACGCCAGAGCTGGCTGAAATCGCGGCAGAGCAAGGTGTGGATTTATTGGTGACGGTGGATAACGGTATCGCCAGCATTGCAGGCGTGGCGCGCGCGCAGGAGTTGGGTTTGGATGTGATTGTGACCGACCACCATCTGCCTGCCGAGACCGTACCCGACTGCATCATCGTCAATCCAAACCAAAAAGGCTGCGGTTTCCAAAGCAAAAGCTTGGCGGGCGTGGGCGTGATTTTTTATGTGCTGATGGCTTTGCGTGCCGAACTGCGTCGTCGCAATTATTTTTCAGACGGCCTAAAAGAGCCGAATTTGGGTGACCTTTTGGATTTGGTCGCGCTCGGTACCGTCGCTGACGTCGTCACTCTAGACCACAACAACCGTATCCTCGTGTCGCAAGGTCTGAAACGGATGCGTTTGGGCAAAATGCGCCCCGGTATCCGTGCCTTGTTTGAAGTGGCACGGCGCGATTGGCGCAAGGCTCAGCCGTTTGATATGGGTTTTGCACTGGGACCGCGCATCAATGCGGCCGGACGGCTGGATGATATGTCGGTCGGCATTGCCTGTCTGTTGGCGCGAGATGATACCGAAGCGCAGGAACTGGCGGCTCAGTTAAACAACCTCAATATCGAGCGTCGCGAAATCGAGCAGTCTATGCTGCAAGACGCGCTAAATGCTTTTCCCGAAACCCTGCCTTCAGGTCAGACGACTTTGGTGGCGTATCGCGACGACTTTCATCAAGGCGTGGTCGGCATCGTTGCCAGCCGCCTCAAAGACCGTTTTTATCGTCCGACCATCGTGTTTGCGCCTGCCGACAACGGCGAAGTGCGCGGTTCGGGACGCTCCATTCCCAATCTGCACCTGCGCGATGCTTTGGACTTGGTGTCAAAACGCCATCCCGATTTGATTTTTGAAATTTCGGCGGACACGCAATGGCGGCGGGTTTGAGCATACTCGAACACAATATTCCTGCGTTTCAGACGGCCTTTGAAGAAGCCGTGCGCGAGATGGTGTGCGAAGACGATTTGTCGCAAACCTTCATCACCGACGGCAGCCTGCCTGCCCGCGACATTACGCTGGAACAGGCGCAAAACCTTGCCAAACACGTTTGGGGGCAGGGCTTCGCGCCACCGAGCTTTACCGATGAATTTCACGTCATCCGCCAGCAGCCGTTGGGTGCGGAAGGCAAACACAAAAAAGTCTGGCTGCAAAAAGACGGCTACGAATTTGAAGCCATGTTCTGGCGTTGCAGCGAAGACATTCCCGAATACATCCGCACGGTGTACCGTCCCGTTGCCAACGAATGGCGGAATAATCTCGAATTGCAGCTTTATATCGACTACTGGGAAGCCGCGTAAATAAAGGCCGTCTGAAAAATGAAGAAACAAAAAACTTGGCTCGGCTTTTCATTGGCGCTGCTTGCCACCATGACTTGGGGCTCGCTGCCGGTCATCGCGCAACAGGCCTTAAAAGCCGTCGATGCGCCCACGCTGGTGTGGATACGCTTTTTAGTGGCTTCGCTGGTGTTGTTTGTGTTGTTGGGGCTGACCGGCAAGCTGCCGAGGCCGTCTGAATTTTCCAAGCAAACCTTATTTTTATTGGTGCTGGGCATTATCGGCATTTCCGCCAAACTTCGTGCTCGTTGCCATGGGTTTGCACTATATTTCGCCGACAACCACGCAGGTGTTGTGGCAACTCTCGCCCTTTACCATGATTTTGGTCGGCGTTGGCGTGTTTAAAGAAGCCTTTACGCATTGGCAAAAAATCGGCTTGATGCTTTTGCTGACGGGTTTGGTCATGTTTTTTTCAACGACAATTCGGCGAACTTTTTCAGCTTGGGCAGCTATGCGGTCGGCGTGATGATGGCGGCTTCGGGCAGCATGATTTGGGTGTGCTACGGCGTGGCGCAAAAACTTCTGTCCAAACATTTCAATTCGCAACAAATCCTGCTCATGATCTATTTTTGCAGCAGCTTTGTTTTCCTGCCGTTTGCCGAACCGTCGCAAATCGCCCATATCGGCAATCCGTTTTTATGGGGCTGCTTTATCTATTGCTGCCTGAACACGCTGATCGGCTACGGTTCATTCGGCGAAGCGCTCAACCATTGGGACGCTTCAAAAGTCAGTATCGTCACCACGCTGATTCCCGTTTTACCATGATATTTTCCACCATCGGCCATCATCTCGCCCCCGATTATTTTGCCGCTTCGGATATGAATCTCGTCAGCTATGTGGGTGCTATGGTGGTTGTGGCCGGGGCATTGCTGGCTGTGGCCGGAGAGAAAGTAATGGGGCTTTTTTTGAGAAAGATATGAAGCTTTATTGAGAAACAGAATAAAGCAAGGCCGTCTGAAACAGGTTTCAGACGGCCTTTATATTTTCTAAATCAGATTAATGTGAATTGCCGAATCAATAAAAGCCTTCGCGTTCTTCACGGGTGCTGATGTAGATGTTTTTCACTTGGGTGTAGGCGGCGAGCATCATTTTGTGGGTTTCGCGGCCGATACCTGAAGTTTTGTAGCCGCCAAACGGCGCACCGGCAGGCAGGCGGTTGTAGCAGTTTACCCAAACGCGGCCGGTTTCCAATGCGTTGGAAACGCGCAGGCAGCGGTTGATGTCGGTACTCCAAACTGCGCCACCCAAGCCGTATTCGCTGTCGTTGGCCATTTTGATGACTTCTTCTTCGGTTTTGAATTTAATTACGGTGGCAACCGGGCCGAAGATTTCTTCTTGGGAAACACGGGCTTCGTTGCTGGCTTCAATCAAAGTAGGCTCGACAAATTCGCCTTTGCCCAATTCGCCTTCGATTTTTTTACCGCCGGTAATGATGCGGCAGCCTTCCTGTTCGCCGATTTTGACGTATTTCAAAATGGTCTCGAGTTGACCGGCATTGACTTGCGAACCCATTTGGGTGTCGTCTTCCCAAGGCAGGCCGACTTTGATTTTTTTGAATTCTTCAGCCAAAGCATTGACGAATTTGTCGTAAATGCCTTCTTGTACAAAAATGCGCGAACCGGCGCAGCACACTTGGCCTTGGTTGAACAAAATACCTTTTTGCGCGCCTTCGAGGGCTTTGTCGAAAGGCATATCGTCGAAGAAGATGTTGGCAGATTTGCCGCCCAATTCCAAAGTGGACGGAATCAGCAATTCGGCGGCGGCGATGCCGACGCGACGGCCGACTTCGGTTGAGCCGGTAAAGGCCAGTTTGTTGAAGCCTTTGTGGTGCAGCATGTATTCGCCCGGATTTTGGAACCGCGGCCGGTAATCACGTTCAACACGCCTTTAGGCAGCAAGTGGTTGATTTTTTGAGCGAGGGACAACAGGCTCAATGAAGTGCTGGAAGAAGGGTGGATGACGATGGTACAACCTGCGGCCAATGCCGGAGCGATTTTCCATGCGGCCATCAAGAATGGGAAGTTCCAAGGAATGATTTGGCCGACAACGCCGATCGGTTCGCGCAGAAACGATGGACAGGTCTTCGGCATCAAGTTGGGTCGCAGTGCCTTCTTCGCCGCGGATCACGCTGGCGAAATAGCGGAAATGGTCGGAAGCCAAAGGTACGTCGGCGGCGCGGGTTTCGCGGATGGGTTTGCCGTTGTCCAAGGTTTCTTGCAGGGCGAACAATTCGGCGTTTTCGTCAATCACATCGGCGATTTTGTTCAAAATGGCCGCGCGTTCGGCAGTCGTGGTTTTACGCCATGTTTTGAACGCTTCTTGCGCAGCGGCTACGGCAGCATCGACATCGGCATCGGTTGCGTCTGTGAACTTGGCCAACTCATCGCCATTGGCAGGGTTGTAAGAGGATAAAAAGTTTGCCTTCGCTACCTTTTCGTCCATTCGCCGTTGATCAAAAAGGCCGTATTCTTTATCAAACACATTTAAATCTTTTGCCATAATGCTGTCTCCTTAATGAATGGGAATAGGTGTTTCTACACCATGAAAAACAGCTTATGCTTTTTTCTTTTTAAGTTCAAGTACTAAAAATGAGAATATTCTCAAAATTTACATTTGCAATGTTGTCTCATGTAGCAGGCCGTCTGAAAAATAAAGGATTTGATTAAAATGAAATTGCATTTGTTAATATATTTAAAGATTTATACGGCTTAAATAGATTTTGTTATGGTATAACATTATAACTTATTGTTTTAAAAAAGATTATGGGTTGACGGCTTCGGATATGGGGAGTATTCTCATTCATAGCTAAACAGTTTTTCAACACCCTAGGAGACTCTCTCATGAAAATGCATGCTGTGGTAGTAAATAAAGATGTAGCAGGTGATGTAGAAGTTGTTGAACGCGAACTGCGTCCGCTGGAATACGGCGAGGCGTTAGTGGAAGTCGAGTATTGCGGCGTGTGCCACACCGACTTGCACGTTGCGGCAGGCGATTACGGCGACAAACCGGGTCGCGTGTTGGGACACGAAGGCATCGGTTTGGTTAAAGAAGTTGCCGACGGTGTGAAAAATCTGAAAGTCGGCGACCGTGTCAGCATCGCATGGCTGTTCCAAAGCTGCGGTTCTTGCGAATACTGTAATACCGGCCGCGAAACCTTGTGCCGCTCTGTATTGAACGCTGGCTATACTGCCGACGGCGGCATGGCGACCCACTGTATCGTGAGTGCCGATTACGCGGTCAAAGTCCCTGAAGGTTTGGATCCTGCGCAAGCTTCCAGCATTACTTGTGCCGGTGTGACCACTTATAAAGCGATTAAAGTTTCCGGCGTTCGTCCGGGTCAATGGATTGCGATTTACGGCGCAGGCGGTTTGGGCAACTTGGCGGTTCAATACGCGAAAAAAGTGTTTGGCGCGCACGTTGTTGCCATTGACGTCAACGATGACAAACTGGCTTTTGCCAAAGAAACCGGCGCTGATTTGGTAATCAATGCCGTCAAAGAAGATGCGGCTCAAGTCATCCAAGAGAAAACCGGCGGCGCACACGCAGCCGTGGTAACAGCCGTATCCGCCGCTGCCTTCAATTCAGGCGTGAACTGCGTCCGCGCCGGTGGCCGTGTCGTTGCGGTTGGCTTGCCACCTGAGTCTATGGACTTGTCTATCCCACGTTTGGTATTGGACGGCATCGAAGTGGTCGGCTCTCTGGTCGGTACCCGCAAAGATTTGGAAGAAGCATTCCAATTCGGCGCAGAAGGCTTGGTTGTACCTAAAGTCGAATTGCGTGCTTTGGATGAAGCGCCTGCCATCTTCCAAGAAATGCGCGAAGGTAAAATTACCGGCCGTATGGTGATTGATATGAATAAAGAGTGCAGCTGCATTCATCACTAATTAAATGATTCCGTGATAAAAAGGCCGTCTGAACAATTTCAGACGGCCTTTTTCATTGTATTGGGTAATTTAAAGCGTAAAGCCGCTTTCAAATACACGGATTTCTCTGCTGACAGGATCGGTAAACTCTATTCTTTTGGCCAGAAGTTTTAAAGGCTTTTCATAGTCTTCATCACCGGCTGCCAATGGGGTAGGGTAAAGCGCATCGTTCATCAGCGGCATATTCAAACTCATCATATGCACGCGGAGCTGGTGTTTCTTTCCTGTATGCGGCGTGAGGCGGTAGAGGCTGAATGCGCCGCGGTTTTCGATAAGTTCGATGGTTGTGTAGGCGTTGGGTTCGCCTTCCGTTTCCCGCGTGAGAAAGAATTTTTCGCCGCGTTCCATTCGTGACGAAATATCCAGCGGATAGTCCAAATCCGTCCGCGTCGGCGCCACCGCTTCATAGGTTTTTCGGACGGTTTTTTCTTGGAACATGGTCTGATAATCACGACGTGTGGCAGGGTTGAGCGAAAGCAGCATAACGCCTGCCGTATCTTTGTCCAAGCGATGAATCGGCGTAATGTCTTCAACATTCAAATACTGCAATTCCGGCCGCAAACGCAGGCGCGTGAGCAGGGTTTCCCGCAAAAACCTGCCACTGGGGATGACAGGGCAGAAAATGCGGTTTGTCCACCACAATCAAATGCTCATCAATATGCAAAATCTTTTTCTTCAAACGGAATACGCGGCTCGCTCTCACGGCTGGTTTCACGGTAATAAAACATCGTCTTGCCGGGCTCGAACAAGGTATTCTCATCAAACGGTACGCCATCCGCGCCCACCACAAAACCGCTGTTCAGCCGCCGCCGCCAGTTTTCTTCGCCGACAAAGGGAAAATGAGCGCATAAAAAATGCAGCAGCGGCAAGCCGTAAAACTGCTTTTCATGCGGCAAAACCAAGTAGCTGGGTTTGACACCGTCTAAAAGGGGTAGGGGATTGGTACGTTTTTTCATGCGGCGGATTGT